>Ga0209452_1000072_pt1 | contig 45397 bp, 36 predicted proteins | sample WorMetimpBELIZE1_FD_187388 | JGI IMG/M metagenome (GOLD analysis project Ga0209452, IMG submission 187388) | Marine gutless worms symbiont microbial communities from Max Planck institute for Marine Microbiology, Germany - Olavius imperfectus... | ecosystem: Host-associated > Annelida > Digestive... | reverse complement strand
ATGGAAAATTGATCTGGGCTGAGAAAAAATTAGCTCAAATCTAGACTGACAGTCACCGATTAAAAAACGGGTAACTGTCAGATCAAGTCTGAGCTAGTACACCGTATCTACAACTTCTAATGCGTCCTGAATTTCATTAAAGCTTTTTCTAAGAGTATTTGTTAAATGCGGATCTAATTTACTTGGCTCTGCACTATTCAGATTGAGTATATTTTTTGATTCATTTAATTTAAGCACTGCGGTATCTAAAGTTATTTTTTGTTCTTTTAGTTTTATAATTTTACTTTCTAGAATTCTATTTTTAGCTGATATTTCTTCATTTAAGCTATCTTTAGTAACACCGTCATTGAAGAGTGACCAGTTATCATTTTCGAGCGATTTGATTCGTTGATCAGCCTTGGAAATATCTTGCTCTCTGTTAGATAAATTAATCTTTAAATCGCTAATCAGGATTTGATTTTTATTTATATTTTCTAAATTTTTAGATATTTGAAGTTGGCTTTGATTCAACTTTTCTCTGAGCTCGTTTTCTTTACTTTTAACATCTTCATTATCATTTGCTAGTTCGTATACTTTAGACTTCAAATTGGCTATCTCCTCGATGGCTCTAGAGTGCTCTTCGGATGAAATCATTTCTTTCCAATTATGGTTATGAAGCCATTCATTATATTTATTTTCAGCAAATCTTTTTAAAAATTCTACACCGTTATTTATCCAAGGTACAAATATGACTATCGTTATAGCGATAAATAATGGTTCGCAGAAGTGCCACTCAAAAGGAATTTTTTGAAGCTTTAGACTTGGTTTTAATGGTTCATAGATGAACCAATATATGGCTTTCCAATTCCAAGTGCATGAAACCCAAAAATACGTGAATATAAAAGGGCTAGCTAGCCGCTCTCTAAATAAATCAATAATTCCATTTTCTGATTGTTGAGTCATGTACTTGTCATTCCACCGTATTATTTATTAGCTATATAAAATTATGAATAGTTAAATCTAACTCAATTCTTTTATCGCCTTACTTATCCCATCTAAACTCAGCGGGTACATTCTGTTATCCATTAGCTGCTTTATAAAATCAATTGATTGATAGTACGGCCAGTGTTCAACGGGTTGTGGGTTGAGCCAAGCGACTTTATCGAAGTGATTTGTTATACGTTGCAACCATGCACTGCCGGGCTCTTCGTTGTAGTGCTCTACCGAGCCGCCAGGGTAGGCAATTTCGTATGGGCCCATAGTGGCATCACCAACAAATATCACTTTATAGTCGCTGGTAAATTTATTAATCAGCGTCATGGTGTCGATGATGTTTGAATGGCGGCGTGCGTTGTCTTGCCAAACGTGCTCGTATAAGCAGTTATGAAAGTAGTAAAACTCTAAATGTTTAAACTCGCTGTGGGCTGCGCTAAATAGCTCCTCGCAGGTATGAATGTAGTCATCCATTGAGCCGCCAATATCAAACAGCATTAATACTTTTACGGCATTGTGGCGCTCGGGTGCCATTTTTAAATCTAACATGCCGCCTTGTTTGGCGGTTGCACGAATAGTCTCATTTAAATCAAGGGTGTCACTTGCGCCTGTGCGGGCAAATTTACGTAATTTTTTAAGGGCGAGCTTTATTGTACGTGAGCCAATTTCACGGTCGGAGTCTAAATTGCGGTATTCGCGTTTATCCCACACTTTTACCGCTTGGCGATGTCGGTTACCGTCTTGCCCTATACGCACGCCTTCTGGGTTATAGCCATATGCGCCAAAAGGTGATGTACCACCAGTGCCCACCCATTTATTGCCACCTGCGTGGCGTTTTTGTTGCTCTTGTAAACGCTCTTTTAGGGTTTTCATGAGCTCCTCGAGCCCACCCATGGCTTTTAGCTGGGCTTTTTCTTCATCGCTTAGGTGCTTTTCAAATTCTTTACGTAACCAATCTTCAGGTAGGTTGTGCTGTTGCTTTAAACTCTCGAGCAGGTCTAAGTCGACAATGCCGCTAAAGTAATCGCTAAAAGCTTTGTCGAACCTGTCAAAATGGGTTTCGTCTTTTACCATTATGGTGCGTGCTAAATGGTAAAAGGCGTCTACGTCGGCAAATATAACGCCTTTTTTTAAGGCGTTAATTAAATCGAGCAGCTCGCGCAGGCTTACCGGTAAGCGGTATTCATGTAGTTTGAAGAAAAACGCAATCAACATATTAACGGCGGCTCATAAAGGCTAATTTTTCGATTAGGCTTATGTCTTGCTCGTTTTTAAGTAAGGCGCCAAACATTGGCATTAAGCCGCCTTTTTGGGTTTTGTCGTGCAGTGTTTTAGCGTCTATATCTTCGGCCATTAAAAGCTTTAACCAATCCAGCAGTTCGCTGGTGGAAGGCTTCTTTTTAAGGCCGTTTGCTTCGCGCAGGTTAAAAAATACTTCGAGAGCTTGGCGAACTAAATCTTGTTTAACATTAGGGTAGTGTACATCAATAATTTGCTGCATTTCTTCGCTGCTTGGAAAATCAATATAGTGAAAAAAGCAGCGGCGTAAAAAGGCATCAGGTAGTTCTTTTTCGTTGTTTGACGTGATGATCACAATAGGCCGCTCTTTGGCTACAATGCGCTCGTTAGTTTCGTATACATGAAACTCCATTTTATCAAGCTCTAGTAGTAAGTCGTTTGGAAACTCGATGTCGGCTTTGTCTATTTCGTCGATTAATAGTACAGGGCGTTTGCCGTTAAGCTCGGCGTAGTTAAACGCTTGCCACAGCTTACCTTTAACTATGTAGTTACCAATATTATGTACGCGTTCATCACCTAATTGGCTGTCGCGTAAGCGCGACACTGCGTCGTATTCATACAAGCCTTGCTGCGCTTTGGTGGTAGATTTTATATGCCACTGAATAAGCTCGGTATCTAAACTTTTTGCAAGCTCCTCAGCCAGCATGGTTTTTCCCGTGCCTGGTTCACCTTTAATTAAGAGTGGTTTTTCGAGCATAATGGCGGCATTGACAGCTTGTTTAAGCGAGCTGCTAGCGATGTAGTTGTCGGTAGAATTAAATTGCACGGGTTACCCTTATCTGGTCTGAGCAGTGTTGAATGTGTTTATAATGCCATAGTTAATCTGCAGGTCCAAGGTATGCAAACCTAGGTATGGTTTCGCCGTCTTTTTCAACGGTTTCTAAAAACATGCTTAACGGGCGTGCCCACATGCCATACTCGCCATATAGGGCTTGGTATATCACTAATTGCTCGTCGGTTTCGCTGTGTGTAGCTACGTAAAATACTTTGTATTGCGGGCCTTTGTAGTGTTGGTATATACCTGGTTTGAGGGAAAGTGGTTTTATTGCTGTAGTCATGTTTTGATCTCTTGTATAATTGCGTTTGCTTTTTATTATGCCAAAGAATACACCAACACTATGAATTATATTTCTCTCGATGATTACAAAAAAGCCTGGGTTTTTCGTCATAAAGACCTTCCTGTATCTGAGCAAGATGCAGCGCGAATAAAACCAATGACCAGCGAACGTGCTGCGGTACTTTGGACCACAATGGTAAGCCGCGAATTTGACCACCCCGACTTTTTTGATAAAACAGATTGGTGCGGTAAAGAAGAAAGCTTTAGCGAACAAGTTAATTGGGAAGATGCGTGGGAAAATGGCGACGAAAGCTTACCGCAAGCTATTTTGGAGCATTTAGATTGGCAGGCTAATACCACGGTTTATTTTTGTATGGCGCGCGATAACGTTATCGAAACCACCTTTGATGTATTTAAACGTAATTGGCAAAACTTTATGTTTTTAGCAGATGGCAGTTTATTAATTGGTAAAAAGCGCAATACTGTGGTGCAATTTTTAGAAAGCGGTATTGCTAAATTAGGTGAAAAGCCAAGCGCTTAAATTGCTACGCGCGCTTAAAAAGTAATCGCCACTGTGCTATAAAACAGCTACCTAATTGTTTTTTGAGTATAACTATTGGTAGCGAAGAGTCAGCCACTTGCAGCTCAGCAGCAAGAAATATGGCAAAGTGATGCGCAAAAAGTGTTGTATGCACAATTGTGTAATGCGTTTTATCAGCGTGAGGTGCAGCGTTTAGTGGCGGAGCCTAATGCCGATAAACTTCGCCGCCAACTAAAAAGCTTACCGTATTATATAGAACGGGCAGCAACTTTGGTTGCTAATGGAAGCTCACCGTTTACGCTTGACTCACAAAATGGCTCGTGGCTTGAAAAACAAAAGCCAACACCGCCCGAGGTTAACGCTCAGGCAAATGAACTTTTTTATAAAAAACATGCCCAAGTGGGGCTAATAGTGCCGGTGTTAATAAATAGCCATGATCAAATTAGGCTAAGAATAGACAGCATAGATCAAGTAAGCGACAGTAAATTGCATTGTAATGAACTAGGCTGGTTTGATTTTTTTGGTAAAGGCTTAGAGCAAGCTAATGCGCAGTTGCTAAAACCCAGTAAAATGAGTTTAACAGCGGCATGTTGTGGGCATCAGTGGCAATTTTCAAAACGCTGTGCACCTAGGCTACTTTCACTCAGAGAGATGCTATTAGCCAGTAATATTAATTGGCGTAATATAAAGCGCCCAAGAGCCTAATTTTATTTAAAAACGAAAACCAATAGGGAGTGTTAAATGCGGTTTTTTCAACTTGGCTTGTTGTGCTTAGCACTGTTTATTCAATACCGACTTTGGTTTGGTCACAACGGTGTGCAAGACTATACGCGTTTAAAAGCAGCTGTGGCTTCTCATCAACAAACGAACGAAAAACTCATTAAGCGTAATAAAGTACTTACCGCTGATATAGAAGACTTAAAGCTTGGTCAAGAAGGTATAGAAGAGCGCGCTCGAAACGAATTAGGAATGATTAAACCGGATGAGACGTTTATACGCGTATTACCGGCAAAAAGACATGAAAACGAATAATACAATTGCTGCCATAGTACCCGCTGCAGGTGTTGGCAGTAGAATGCAGCATACAGCCCCAAAGCAGTATATTAAATTGGCAGGTAAAACTATTTTAGAGCATACGCTGTGTAAGCTTTCGCAATTACAAAACTTAAGCCAAATAGTGGTCGCCGTGAGCCAAACCGACCCTTACTTTGATAATCTTGCACCTATTGATTCGCGTATTGTTCGTGCAAAGGGGGGGCAAGAGCGTGCCGACTCCGTGCTCAATAGCTTATTGTTTTTAGAGAGTAACCCTCCTGAGTGGGTACTAGTGCACGACGCAGCTCGCCCCTTAGTCACCATTGACGATATAAACACCTTAATAACGCATTGTATAGCCGATAACGAAGGCGGTATTTTGGCCAGTAAAGTAAAAGACACCATAAAGCGTGGTAACACGCATAGCGAGCAAACCGTGCCTCGTGATGATTTATGGCAAGCGCTTACTCCGCAGCTTTTTAAATATGATGAGCTTATAAAGGCGTTGCATGAAGCGCTTTTACAAGGCGTAACAATTACTGATGAAGCCAGTGCCATTGAGTGGGCAAATAAGCCCGTTAAGCTAGTTGCAGGGCGTAGCGATAATATTAAAATAACCACGCCAGAGGACTTAGACTTGGCGAGGTTTTTATTAAACAAACAACAAAACGAGCAAGCATTATGATTCGAATTGGCCATGGTTTTGACGTACACAAATTTGGTGGCGAAGGCCCAATAACAATATGCGGCGTAAAAATTGATTACTCGCAGGGCTTCTTAGCACACTCAGATGGCGATGTTGCTATTCATGCATTGTGCGATGCTATTTTAGGCGCCTTGGCGATGGGGGATATTGGTAAGCATTTTCCGGATACGGCGAGCGAATATGAAAATATCGACAGCCGCATTTTACTTCGTCATGTTGTAGGCCTTGCCAAAGAGCAAGGTTATATACTGGGCAATGGCGATGTCACTATTGTGGCACAAGCGCCTAAAATGTTGCCACATATTCACGCTATGCGCTCAAATTTAGCTAGCGATTTAAATTGCGAACTTTCACAAATAAATGTTAAAGCGACCACCACTGAGAAGCTTGGCTTTGAAGGGCGTAAGGAAGGTATCTCTAGCCATGCGGTGGTTATTATGAGTAAAGCGCCTAAGAGTACAGCAAGCGCATGAGCGACTTAAATTACTTATACGGTGCTCCGCTTTCAAAAGCTGATTTTAAAACCATTGCCGAAGATTTTATGGTTGATGAAGACCTAGGTATAGAATTTACCGGCAGCGGAGAGCATGTATGCTTACAGGTGGTAAAAAAAGGTGAAAACACCCAGTATGTAGCCAAGTTAATTGCACAAAAGGCTGGCGTATCACCGCGTGAAGTAAGCTATGCCGGCATGAAAGACCGTCACGGCGTGTGCAGTCAATGGTTTAGTGTAAAAGTACCGATTAAAAAGCACATAGATTTTACAGAGCTCAATAGTGAAAGTGTTTTTGTAATTGCGCAGCAACGCCACGAACGCAAACTTCGCACCGGCTGCCATAAAGGCAACCGATTTACTATTACCCTTCGTAATGTAACCCAGCCGCTTGATATATTATGCCGTATTAATGCTGTACGTGCTGGTGTGCCCAACTACTTTGGTGAGCAACGATTTGGTCGCGATGGCCATAATCTAGTGATGGCCGAAAAAATGTTTGCTGGTGAGCGTATTCGCGATAAAAAACTTCGCGGTATTATTATCTCCGCAGCCCGTGCACATGTATTTAATCAAATAGTGAGCTTGCGTGTAAAAGAACATGGGTTAGCTAAAACTATGCACCGTGAAGTATTTATGCTTAGCGGGAGTAATGCCTTTTTTGAGGATGCAATAAGCGATGAAAACATAGCGCGTTTAGCATCCGGCGATATTATGATGTCGGCCCCTATGGTGGGTAAAAGCGAAAAAGGCTTAACTGAACAAGAAAAAATATGGCTAAAACCATACCAAGCATGGTGTGAGGGTTTAGGAGAATTAGGTCTTAAAAATGAGCGCCGAATGCTGCGCCTTCTTCCGCAAGATTTAGCCATAGAAACACTAGACGAAACCACATTAAAATTAAGCTTTGGTTTGCCTAAAGGGTGTTTTGCTACCGCACTTTTACGTGAGCTGGTGGATTACACCGATGCAAGCCCTAATGAGCGAAAAGAAAAGGACAGTCAAAATGAAGATACTGCTAAGTAACGATGATGGTGTTAATGCTAAAGGCATTGCTGTTTTGTATCAAGCACTCACGCAAATTGCCGATGTAACTCTTGTAGCCCCAGATCGTAACTGTAGCGGCGCCAGTAACTCGTTAACATTAATAAATCCACTGCGCGCTACTAGGCTTGAAAACGGCTTTATATCGGTTAATGGTACCCCGACGGACTGCGTGCATCTAGGTGTAAACCAGCTTGTAGATGAAACTCCCGATCTTGTTGTGGCCGGTATTAACCATGGCGCTAACTTAGGCGACGATACCTTATATTCTGGCACCGTTGCGGCAGCAACCGAAGGCCGCCATTTAGGTTTACCCGCAATTGCCGTATCGCTTTGCTCGCACCATGGTGAGCACTTTGAAACCGCAGCAGCGGTGACCGTTAATATAATTAAAGGCCTTGCTTCGCACCCACTGCCAAAAGATCAAATTATCAATGTAAATGTACCCGATGTTCCTTTAAAAGAGCTAAAAGGAGTGCAAGTTACCCGCTTAGGTGCTCGTCATAAAGCCGAAACCATGACCAAACAAACCGATCCATGGGGACGTGATATTTTTTGGTATGGCTCGCTAGGTACTGAGAGTGATGCCGGTGAGGGCACTGATTTTTACGCTATTAATAACGGTTATGCTTCGGTGACCCCATTAAGTGTTGATATGACAGCAAAAGAGAGTATTGAAGCGGTTGGGCAGTGGTTAGCTGAAATGGAGATAAACCGTGCTGGCTAATTACTCGCGCAGTGCTAATGCGCTTTCTAAGCTTTTAGAGCAAGAAGGGGTAGAAGACAAACAGGTATTAAAAGCCATTGCAGATATACCGCGCCACGCTTTTATTGATGATGTATTAAAACACAAGGCGTACGAAAATACGGCATTGCCAATAGGGCAAGGGCAGACTATTTCGCAGCCTTATATTGTGGCGCGTATGACCGAGCTACTTTATTTAGCGGGTGTACGCGATAAAGTGCTAGAAATTGGCACAGGCTCTGGTTATCAAACAGCGGTATTAGCAAAATGTTTTAACAAAGTATATTCGGTTGAACGTATTAAGGCATTGCAATGGCAAGCAAAGCGACGTCTACATCAACTTGATTTATACAACGTAACCATGAAACACGGCGATGGTTGGCAAGGTTGGCAATCACAAGCTCCATTTAATGGTATTATAGTGACCGCAGCCGCATCAAAAGTACCGCAAGATCTACTCTCTCAACTATCAGATGACGGTGTTCTACTCGCCCCTATAGGCGATAAAGAACAAAAATTAACCATGGTTATTCGCCAAGGCAATAACTTTACAGAGCATGTAATTGCGCCAGTACGATTTGTACCCCTAGTACCTGGTGACATTGAATAGGAATTCACGTTGAAATTTTTTACTAAGTTATACGACATGGCCCTTGTATGGGCAAAACACCGTTTTGCTGAGCGCTATTTAGCTGCTATGAGTTTTGCCGAGTCGGTTTTTTTTCCAGTGCCACCCGATGTGATGCTTGCCCCTATGTCGCTTGCTCAGCCAAGTAAAGCATGGCGATTTGCTAGTTTTACAACAGTTGCATCAGTACTTGGCGGTATCGTAGGTTACCTTTTAGGCTATTGGCTATTTGAACCTGTTGTTCAACCTTTTATTGAGCAGATGCACTGGCAAGAAAAGTTTGAAACCGCGCTTACATGGTTTAAAGAATATGGCGTGTGGGTGGTATTTTTAGCTGGTTTTTCACCTATCCCATACAAGGTATTTACTATAGGGGCGGGTGTTTTACAGATGGCATTTTTGCCATTTTTAATTGCATCTGCGGTTGGACGTGGTGCGCGCTTCTTTTTAGTTTCTGCTTTAATGAAGTGGGGCGGCGCGCAAATGGAAAAAAAATTACGTCAATATGTAGAAGTACTTGGTTGGGGTTTGGTTATATTAATTGCTGTTGCTTACTTTTTATTGCGCTAACCGGCAAAAGTAGTACTTTTTATTATTTTGGAGTAAAACACCTTGAATAGTCAGCATCTAATATATGTAATTGTATTTATTGCTATTATTATTTCAGGGTGTTCATCTCGTCATAGTCCAGCGCCTGTTAGCAGCCTTAATACAAATGTAACTGATTTTCAAAAAGGGATAAATATAGCTGGAAACAAATATAAAGTTCAAACAGGCGACACTTTATATTCAATCGCGTTTAGCGCAGGACTTGATTTTAAAACACTTGCAAAAAATAATGCAATACCATCACCTTACGTAATATATCCCGGCCAGGTTATTTCACTCGATGCGAGTAATAGCATAGTGAGTAGGGATAGTTCACCAGCCATACAAAAACCTATAACGACCAAAATAAAACAAAAAACTAACAAAAAATTAAAGAAAAATCTTGATCAGCCGAAACAACGAGAGTATGTTCGAAAACAAGCCAATAAAATAGTTAGTAATGCTAAACCCTCGTCGAGCAGTAAAGTACAGTGGTTTTGGCCTGCAAAGGGCAAAGTAACGAAACGCTTTTCTAATAAGGAAAACGGTTACAAGGGTTTACAGATTACTAACCGTAAAGGGGCTTCAGTTTTAGCCGCAGCACAAGGAACGGTGGTGTATGCGGGTAATGCGCTTCGGGGATACGGTAATTTAATCATTTTGAAACATAATGATGATTACCTAAGTGCTTATGCACATAACTCGAAACTACTTGTTAAAGAAAAGCAGAAAGTTAAGGCAGGACAAAAAATAGCAGAAATGGGCAAGTCAGAATCTTCGGTTACTGCGCTTCGTTTTGAAATTCGCTACCGTGGGCAAGCTGTCAATCCTGCTAAATACCTTCCCTAATTTCTAGGTATTGATAATTGCTCGGGAGAAGGCTTATGGCTAACGCAGCAAAACTTGACAAAAACACCACCGATGAAAAATTTGATGACACCGCAGTAGAAGAAACTGCAGCGCTACTCGAAGAAGTCGATAACGAAGAAGAGATCTTTGCAAAAGAGGAAGTCACTAAAAACCTCGATGCAACTCAGCTTTATTTAGGAGAAATTGGTTTTTCTCCCCTACTTAGCGCAGAAGAAGAAGTATTTTTTGCCCGCAAATCGCTACGTGGATGTGAAGCATCACGCAAGCGTATGATTGAAAGTAACCTACGTTTAGTTGTAAAAATTGCCCGCCGTTATAATAACCGAGGATTAGCACTTTTAGATCTAATTGAAGAAGGTAACCTTGGTTTAATCCGCGCCGTTGAAAAGTTTGACCCAGAGCGCGGCTTTAGATTTTCAACTTATGCAACATGGTGGATACGCCAAACAATTGAACGCGCTATTATGAATCAAACGCGCACAATTCGTTTACCAATTCATGTAGTTAAAGAATTAAATGTATACCTGCGTACAGCTCGCGAGCTAACACAAAAGCTAGATCATGAGCCAACAGCAGAAGAAATTGCCCAAAGCCTAGGCAGACCCGTAGAAGACGTAACAAAAATGCTGCGTTTGAACGAAAAAATTGCCTCAGTTGATACGCCAATTGGTGGCGAAAACGACAGTGCGCTGTTAGATATTATTGCTGATGAAAAAAGCGCAGGTCCTGAGGGAGAAGTTCAAAACAACGACATCAACAAGCATATTGTAGATTGGCTAGGTGAGCTAAACCCTAAACAACGCGAGGTATTGGCGCGCCGTTTTGGTTTACTTGGCTATGAGCCATCAACCCTTGAAGATGTTGGTCGCGAAATTGGTTTAACGCGAGAACGTGTAAGACAAATTCAGGTAGAAGCACTTCGCCGCTTAAAAGATATTTTACAGCAAGAAGGGTTAAGCACAGAAAGTTTGTTTGACCAGTTCTCGTAATAGATTTAATACAGCCTATGTGTTTAAAAGCTGAAGGATAAAACCTTCAGCTTTTTTTATGCCAAACCTAAAGCAGTGCTTTTAACTTATAAAGTAACTCATGTGCTTGGCGCGGTGATAGGTTGTCTGGGTCTATTGCGCTAAGCTGTCCTTCAACCTCAGAGGGCTCAGGTTCCGGTAGCTCATTAGCAAATGAAAACGCCTGCTGCTCAGCATTAGGTGCTGTCACACTTTGATGATTTTCGAGTAGTTTTAACTTTTGCTTTGCTTGGGCTATTACAGCTTTAGGTACGCCGGCAAGCGCAGCGACCTGTAAGCCAAAACTTTTACTTGCCGCACCATCGAGCACGGTGTGCATAAATGCAATGGTATCGTTGTGCTCTATGGCATCTAAGTGCACATTAACAAGCCCCGCTTTTTGCTCGGCAAGCTCTGTTAATTCAAAATAATGAGTAGCAAAGAGTGTTTTAGCAGATATTTTTTGAGCTAGATGATCGGCCGTTGCATAAGCAAGAGATAACCCATCGTAGGTACTGGTACCTCTGCCAATTTCGTCCATCAATACTAGCGACTGAGCTGTTGCGTTATTTAATATTGTGGCGGTTTCTGTCATTTCTACCATAAAGGTTGAGCGGCCAGAGGCTAAGTCATCGCTTGCGCCAATACGAGTAAATATTCGGTCAATATTACCAATTTTGGCACTATCAGCAGGCACGTAGCAACCAATGTGCGCCATCAGTACAATAAGCGCGGTTTGACGCATATAGGTTGATTTACCACCCATGTTAGGACCAGTAATAATCAACATTTTACGCTGGCTATTTAGCTCCACAGGGTTGGCAATAAAAGGTTCTTTCATTACTTGCTCTACCACCGGGTGACGACCTTGCTTAATGCTTATATTGTCATCATCGCAAAGCTGTGGTTTTGCATAGTTAAGCGTTTGAGCGCGCTCTGCTAAATTATTCAATACGTCTAAGTCGGCCAACGCACTAGCCATTATTTGAAGCTGTTCAATATTTGGTGCTATAAACTCAAATAGCTCTTCATATAACTGCTTTTCAAGCGCCAGTGCTTTTGATTGGCTGCCAAGCACTTTATCTTCGTGCTCTTTTAGCTCAGGTATTATATAACGCTCATTATTTTTAAGCGTTTGACGGCGAATATAGTCATCAGGAACTAAATGTGAGTTTGCACGGCTCACCTCAATGAAAAAACCATGTACCTTGTTGTAACCAATTTTTAATGTGCTGATACCTGTGCGTTCGCGCTCTCTGAGCTCTAATTGCTCAAGTATATCGGTTGCGCCTTGACTCAAGTTTCGCCACTCATCGAGCTCGCTGTTGTAGCCTGGTGCAATAACGCCTCCATCGCGTATCAGCACAGGGGGGTTATCAATAACAGCGCGCTCAAGTAAAGCTTGCAGCTCAGGCAGCTCTTCAGAGTGGCGGACAATACTAGCAATACGCTCATCATTCGCATCGTTTAATAATGCGTGTAATGGGGCAAGCGCTTGTAGGGCAGTGCGAAGTCGAGTCAGATCGCGCGGGCGTGCGGTGCATAAAGCAAGACGTGCAATAACGCGCTCTATATCACCGATCTCTTTTAAAGAATCGTGCAACTCGCCATATAACTGCGCATCTAAAATCGCACTAATAGCATTTAAACGTGAGTTAAGCTCATTTTTGTTTCGTACAGGTGTATGAATGCGGCGTTTAAGTAAACGCGAGCCCATGGCTGTGGCCGTTTTATCAAGTACTTGCGCTAGGGTGTTTTCAAAACCGCCAGATAAATTAACGGTTAGCTCTAAATTTTTGCGTGTTGCGGCATCTAAAATAACAGCGTGTTCATTATGCTCAAGCGTTATAGCGCGAATGTGGGGTAGGGCAATGCGCTGTGTATCTTTTACGTACTGCATCAAACAGCCCGCAGCAACTAAAGCAGTATGCGCTTTATCTACACCAAAACCAACTAAATCTTTAGTGCCAAACTGCTCGCACAGTAAATGCTGAGCGGTGTCTAGATCAAATTCCCATTCAGGGCGTCGGCGTGCCCCTTTTATATGCTCAATTAAATGAGTGTTTTCAAAACTTTCACAATATAAAAGTTCAGCAGGTGCTAAGCGTTGTATCGTTGAAGTGAATGCTTCGTCGGTGGTAACTTCGACAATGTTAAAACGCCCTGAATTAATATCAAGGTATGCAACACCATAAAGCCCTTTTTTATTTTGCCATACACTGGTGAGAAAGTTATCTTGGCGCTCTTGTAATAAGGCCTCATCTGAAATAGTACCTGGTGTAACAATACGTACTACTTTACGCTCAACGGGTCCTTTACTGGTAGCGGGGTCGCCAACTTGCTCACATATAGCAACTGATTCGCCCATTTGCACTAAACGCGCTAAATAGTTTTCTACTGCGTGATAAGGCACGCCCGCCATCGGGATGGGATCGCCACCGGCTTTACCGCGATGTGTTTGTGAAATATCGAGTAGTTGTGCCGCGCGTATAGCGTCGTCAAAAAAGAGTTCATAAAAATCCCCCATACGATAAAACAATAAAATATCGCGATGCTCTGATTTTATTTTTAGATACTGCTGCATCATAGGGGTTTGTTGTTTTATAGTGTGTGGTGCATAAAGATCAAACGACATGTACTTACCCAAAGGCTGAATATGGAATTACATCAAGAGATTACAACACTTGCTGCGCAATTGGGCGTTATTTTAACGGATAAACGCTTATGGATCACTACCGCAGAATCATGTACCGGGGGCGGAGTGAGCTATGCGCTAACAGATACCCCTGGTAGCTCGGCTTATTTAGGCCGAGCTTTTGTCACATATAGCAATGAAGCAAAGCACGAACTACTTAATGTAGCTAATACCACGCTAGAAAAATTTGGTGCAGTGAGTGAACAAACAGTAAAAGAGATGGCATTTGGTGCGACAAACATGGCCAAAGCCGATGTTGCTATAGCAATTTCGGGGATAGCTGGGCCAGGCGGCGGCATGCCCGATAAACCCGTTGGTTTAGTATGGTTTTGCATACAAATTGCCGATAAGCAATTCACGTTTAAGCAAGTATTTGAGGGTAATAGAGCGAAAGTTCGAGCTCAAGCTATTGAATTTGCATTAAAAAGCACTATCGAGAAGATAAATTTATAAATATAACTTGATACTGTAATTTCATACAGTATACTTGTTCGCATTAGCCGGATTTGGAGAACAGAATGAACGATAATAAACAAAAAGCGTTGGACGCTGCCTTATCACAAATTGAGCGTCAGTTTGGTAAAGGATCAATTATGAAACTGGGCGATAACAAAGCCCTAAATATTGATGCTGTATCTACAGGCTCACTTGGGATCGATATTGCTTTAGGCATAGGCGGTTTACCTATGGGGCGTATTGTTGAAGTGTATGGTCCTGAATCATCAGGTAAAACAACGCTTACTTTGCAAGTTATCGCACAAGCACAAAAAGAAGGCAAAACGTGTGCCTTTGTTGATGCTGAGCATGCTCTTGATCCGGTATACGCACAAAAGCTAGGTGTGAATATTGATGATCTACTAGTTTCTCAGCCAGATACCGGTGAGCAAGCACTAGAAATTTGTGACATGTTAGTACGCTCAAGTGCTGTAGATGTTGTTATTGTTGACTCTGTTGCAGCACTGACTCCAAAAGCTGAAATTGAAGGCGATATGGGTGACTCACACATGGGTTTGCAAGCACGTTTAATGTCGCAAGCATTGCGTAAGCTTACAGGTAATATTAAGCGCTCAAACACATTGTGTATTTTCATTAACCAAATTCGTATGAAGATTGGTGTAATGTTTGGTAACCCAGAAACAACAACAGGTGGTAATGCACTTAAGTTTTATGCATCTGTGCGTATAGACATTAGACGCATTGGATCTGTTAAAGAAGGCGACGAAGTCATAGGCAACGAAACTCGCGTTAAAGTAGTTAAAAATAAAGTTGCTCCCCCGTTTAAACAAGCTGAATTTATCATCATGTATGGTGAGGGTATTTCTAAGCATGGTGAGTTAATTGATTTAGGTGTTAAGCACAAAATTGTTGAAAAAGCAGGTGCTTGGTACAGCTACAATGGCAATAAAGTAGGCCAAGGTAAATCAAACTCAATTAAGTTTTTGAAAGAAAACGTAGAAATTGCAGATGAAATAGAAGGCAAGTTACGTGATTTGCTGCTATTAAAGGCAACTGTTGAACCAGAAGACGGTGAAGATGTATTAGGTGATGAGTCTGACCTTTAAGTTATAAAACGTTCTCTAAGCTTGATTTGACCCGAGCTTTAAAAGGCGCTAACCATTACTGGTTAGCGCCTTTTTGTATTTTACTTCAGCTAACAATAAATTAGCTGATTATAGCTGCCAATTAACTGAAAGCGCGTAGTTACGTGGCGCGCCATAGTAACCTTGAGCCCAGTATAGGCTGTGTAGGTACTTTTCGTCTGTGGTGTTATTAACGTTAAAAGTAACCCCCACATTTTCTGTAATTTTGTAGTTAGCCATTAAATCAAGAATACCGTAAGCATCTTGATTAGTGGTTACAAGTGCAGCACCGGTTGCATCTTCAACTTGGACGCGGCTAACAGAATCCTGCCAGCGGTAGTTAGCACCAAATGTTAAGCCTTCAACAAATGGTACTTGGTAAGTTGCAGCCAGTTTTAGCTGATTCTCTGGCGTGTAATCTTCAACTAAATCATCCCCCTCAATACTTAAGTTACTAAAGCTGATACTTGCACTTAAATCGTCGGTTACTTTACCACTTAGTTCTATTTCAAACCCATCACTGTTGATCCCATCAGCACCATAATAACGTGTATCGTTTGGTAATGAATCTGGTAATGCAACGGCTAGGTTTTCTTGCTTTGCATCAAAGTAAGCAAAGGTGACAAATACTTGGTCGTCTAAAAGCTGTGCTTTTAAACCAATTTCGCTACTTTTACCTGTAATTGGCGCCAACTGCTCAGCATTTATATCAAGTTCTTTTTGTGGTACGAACGTTTCTGTATAACTTGCATAAGCGGAAAGCGATTCATTGAAATCGTATACAGCTCCAACATAAGGAATAACTTCGCTATCGTCACGGGTTTGTTCAACACCATAAGCACTACCAGAAGTTTCCCAATCTGTGTAACGCACACCGGCTAGTACGCTTAACGGTGCGCTTAATTTTATGCGAGTAGATATATAAGCTGATTGTTGCTTGTTTTCTATCTCGCTGCCATTTAAACCATCAGCAAGAGTTGCTTCAGGCGCTACACCATCCCATGTGTCAAGCGATGGCATTGCAGGAAAGCCGTTGCCCGTTGTGTAGTCATAAAGCGACTGCTCGTTGTAATCCATTTTTGCTTGGCTAACACCAAATGATAGGTCGTGCTCTTGGCCAAATAAATCAAATTTACCGCTGGCGTACAAGTCAAATAAATCATGTTTATCTTCGTAGTCGTAACGGCTTGCGTAGCCTGTTAAACCAAGACCTGTCTCTCTATCTGGTGTTCCGTATACGTAAAATAGCTCTGAGTCTTGCTCATTTTCTATGTGTGCATAACGCGCCGTTGCAACCCATGTAGCTGATAGGTTTTGTTCAAGTGTTACGTAGACTTGCTCTGCGCTGTTATCCCAGTATGACCAATCGGCTGCAGTGCTTGTAGATACGTCGTAATCTGTAGCAGTGCCATCGGTATAGTAAAGAGGCAGTGCACCCCAAAGAGGGCTGTCGGCATCTTTTTGTTGGTTAACATAGTTAATGCTTAACGTTGTATCGTCAGTTAGTTTGCCTTCGTAGGCTAGGTAACCAATTGTTTTATCTGTTTCGTAACGATCAAGGTATGACTCAGCTTTTTGCTTTGTAAAAACTGCACGTACAGCGTGATCATCATTAATCGGTGTAGAATAATCTAGCTCTAAGCGCTTGTTATCCCAAGAGCCGTAAGACAAAGACGCATGGGCTTGTGTTATATAGGTTGGTTTTTTTAGCACCATGTTTACAGTTGCAGAAGGGTTACCTGCACCTGTCATAAGGCCGTTTGCACCACGTACAATTTCTACTCGATCGTAAATAGAAGTATCTAAAGTGCCTTGAATAGAACCAGAGCTTTGTGGAATTCCTAAACCATCAACCTGAAAGTTTGTTATTTCAAAGCCACGGGCTTTAAAGTAAGTACGGTCAGTTTCTATTTGCTCTACAGTTACACCTGGTGTGCTCTCGAGCACTGAGTTGATATCATCTAGTGAAAAATCATCCATTAAAGCACGAGAAACAACAGAAATACTTTGAGGTGTTTCTTTAATTGTTAGGCCTAATTTTGTAGCAGATTGCGCATCTTCAGTGATGTAGTTTTTATGATGCTGGCCGTATACTGCTATTTTTTCTAATGTATCATCTGTATTTGTTATAGCTTCTTGTGCAAATGCATGACCAGATAAAACGAGTGAAGTAAAAAGACTGAGCTTAGATAAACGCAAAATTTGTTGGGACGACATGTGTTTTTCCAAAAGGTTCAAAAAAGAAGTGCACAACATAATCTAAATGAGAGTGATTTTCAATAACAAAGATTGTTGTTTGAGCAAATTAATATACTTTTAGGTAAAGTTAAGAATTTTAGTGGATTTTAGCAACTAAGTAGCTGCAAAACTGATACAGGGTCAATTCTGTCTTATATCTAATATAGTGGCGAGCCTTATAATACAAGCCCTATAACAAAAGAGCGGTTTATAACTTGTCGATCTTTGCAAATAAAAACTTGCTCAAGCTGGGGTCTGTTTAATCATGGTGCTCGATTTGTGGCATAGTGGAGTCGAGTATTGCCGAGTAAAGCATCCCTGTGTGTAGCAAAGAGTAAATAGCTGAAGAAGCTCCCTTTAGACAGCGCTTAATTGGCATTAATGCAAGGTTATTGCGAAATTATCAGGGAGTAATGCCCACTAAGGCTTTATGTCTTGGTTTAAAAAAAGCGGCCTAAGCCGCTTTGGTGTGATCAATAAATCTAATTAAAAATTGTATTTAACAGAAAATTGTAAACGGTCTAAATCGCCGTCAACACCACCTTCTGTCTCACGCTCTGCATGCTTAAACTCAGCACCAAATGTTAAGCGCTTAACCGGTGAATATAAAATATTTGCACTAAAGCTTTGGCTAGATTCAACAGGATCACCAGAGAGAGCTAATAAATCGGTGTTGTTGTCAGCACTAAAGAAAGAATATAAGAACGTTGAGCGCCACTGGCTTGTCCACTTATGTTGATATGCAACAAAACCAGATGTTGAGTCTATTGCGTCTAGCTCATCTCCATTAAGCACTGCACCGTGGGCAACATTTAAGCCCACGTAACGTCCAAGGCCTTTACCTTGAGTAAGCATAAATTTAAGGTAGTCTTCACCAAAATTTACACGCCCTGATGCGCTTATACCAAAAGAGGTCTCATCGGCATCTACATCACCTACTTTATAAGTAAGTTGTCGAGCAAGCGCAGCAACGACAAAGTTACCCCAATCGGCATTATGTGTGTAACGTGCGGTAAAATCAGGTAATGATGCATCATCGGTTTCTACACGTGCGCCACCTTGTGTGGTAATGGTACTTTCTGGGTTCTCTAAAGAGAACGACCATGCGCCTGTTGTGTATTTAATTTGTGTTTGACGAACAAAAACAGTGCCTTCAGCTGGGCCTACAAAATCAAGGGTCTCAGCAAGTGCACCCACATTTTGAAAGTTTGACCAAGTTTGACCAAATAACCAACCATCGTAAGTAACAAATGCATGGCGAATACGCGGAGCATAAGAGTTTGATACGCGCTCGTTACCACCTGGTGCTGATGCCAAAAAGTCTAACTCAATTTTAGTTTTTACTGTTTTACCGTTATCCATTAAAGTTGATGTGCCAAAGTTGAAACGTGACTCACGCGCATGCATATCAAATACAGCATCAGAATCGTCATCGTCACCAACTGGCAGCGTGCTTGGCACATAAAAATCACGGCCAACGCTTGAGCCCGAAGGGGCGCCTGCAGAGTAATCGCTCCACATAGTATCTAGCTTAATGTATCCGCCGTATGTAAATTCTGTATTACCTATTTTTGCTGCTGTTGCAGCGTGTGCTGTGCTTGTTAATGCGCATAGTACTGCGCTTGCTGCCAATGTTTTTAATGGGGTAAATTTCATTGTGGTGTCCTTCAAAGGCTACTTGTTGGTTATTACTTTTAGACGTTCAAATGTATTACTTGCTACAGGTACTACTTACGAATAAAAGTTTTTACTTATCTTGCATCACGTTACGAATTCATTGGTTAAATAAGAGTTTAAGTAGCATGATTGCATCATTATTTTTGTGTTCAAAAACCACTTTTAAATATGTGCAAAATTTACTCAATTACCTATTGGTCTATAAGACCAAGGTTTAAGAGTAATTCGATAGCGACTTACTTATATTTAACATACTGTATTTATATGTAAAAAAGTCATGAGCCGCGAGATTATAAACGACAAAACGTTAATTAGAAGGGGCGTACAACTAAGGTCTAATACTTAATAAAGTACTGCTGAGTAATCCTTTAATCATGGCAAGTTATTAAAATGGAGACTGAGATGTCACAAAGTATCTATCCTGTTCCTGCACACATAAAAAAAACGACGTTAGTTGATAACGAAAAATATAATACACTCTACAAACAGTCGATTGATGACCCACAAGGGTTTTGGCGTGAACATGGTCAGCGCTTAGATTGGTTTACTCCGTACACTAAAGTAAAAAATACCTCATTTGATAAAGGCCATATAGGTATAAAGTGGTACGAAGATGGTGTTTTAAATGCCTCTTATAACTGTATTGACCGCCACTTAAAAACCAAAGCCGATAAAATTGCCCTAATTTGGGAAGGTGATAACCCAAATCAAAGCGAAAATATAACCTATCAACAATTACACGATGAAGTGGCACGCTTTGCCAATGGCTTAAAAAAACTGGGCGTACAAAAAGGTGACCGAGTTGCTATTTACATGCCTATGACGCCGCAAGCAATTTACGCCATGCAAGCCTGTGCGCGCATTGGTGCTATTCATTCGGTTGTTTTTGGTGGTTTTTCTCCCTCTGCAATTGCAGATCGCATAAAAGACTCAGGCGCAAAAGTGGTGATCACATCTGATGAAGGCCGCCGAGCGGGTAACTGCGTACCTTTAAAAGCCAATGTTGACGAGGCCGTAGCGCATGAATCTGTAACGAGTATTGAACACGTTGTTGTGCATCAGCTTACCGGTGGTGAGGTTGAATGGAACGAGCACGACATTTGGTGGCACGACCTTGTTGCTGATTTACCAGCGCAATGCGAACCGGAGCCAATGAACGCAGAAGACCCACTCTTTATTTTATATACATCAGGTTCAACGGGTCAGCCAAAAGGTGTAGTACATACTACTGGTGGCTATTTAGTTTATTCATCAATGACTCACGAATATGTATTTGATTTGCAAGAGGACGACGTATATTGGTGTAGCGCCGATGTAGGTTGGATCACTGGCCACAGCTATATTGCATATGGCCCGTTAGTTAATGGCTGTACGCAAGTAATATTCGAAGGTGTGCCAACTTACCCATCAGCTGGACGTATGGGTGAGGTGATTGATAAGCATAATGTCACCATTTTATATACAGCCCCTACAGCAATTCGTGCGTTAATGGCGAAAGGTAATGAGCCTACAGCGTCTTCAAAACGTGAAAGTTTGCGCATTTTAGGGTCGGTGGGCGAACCGATTAATCCAGAGGCATGGACCTGGTATCACGAAAATATTGGTAATGCTAATTGCCCAATTGTCGATACGTGGTGGCAAACCGAAACGGGCGGCATTATGATCACACCGCTGCCAGGGGCGACCCAAACTAAGCCGGGTTCTGCTACTCATCCGTTTTTTGGTATTGCACCAGCGTTATATGATGCAGAGGGTAATACACTTGAAGGTGCGGTAGATGGTAACTTAGTTATTTTAGATAGCTGGCCTTCGCAAGCGCGTACAGTTTATGGCGATCACGAACGCTTTGAACAAACCTACTTTAGTGCTTACCCTGGCGTTTACTTTACAGGCGATGGTTGTCGTCGTGATGAAGATGGCTATTACTGGATCACTGGTCGTGTTGATGATGTGCTTAATGTATCAGGACATCGCTTAGGCACCGCTGAAATTGAAAGTGCTCTAGTGGCTCATGACGCAGTCGCTGAAGCGGCAGTAGTTGGTTATCCGCATGATATTAAAGGCCAAGGTATTTATGTTTACATTACACCAAATGAAGGTGTGACGATAAGCGATGAATTAACAACGCAAGTTCGTAATTGGGTCCGTAAAGAGCTAAGCCCAATAGCTTCCCCTGATATGATTCAATGGTCACCAGGTTTACCAAAAACGCGTTCAGGTAAGATTATGCGTCGAATTTTACGCAAAATAGCCGCAAATGAGCACCAACAGTTGGGAGATACATCAACACTTGCAGATCCTACGGTGGTCGATGAGCTTATTGAAAATCGATTAAATCGTTAAATGCGCGTTAAAAACTTGATTACAAGTTGATTCTAAACGTAGTATATCGGCTGCCACTAAGTATTTATTTTCTTATTGGCAGCCGAATTTATTAGGAGCGAACCATGAGTCAGTTTTTAATAGCGGATGATCATCCGTTATTTCGCGAAGCACTAAAAGGAGCTTTAAGTGCTAAGTTTGACGATTTAGAGGTATTTGAATCATCAGACTTTGATAGCACATTGCAAGTACTTAGCGAACAAGAAGACCTTGATATATTACTGCTAGATTTACACATGCCAGGTAATGGCGATTTATATGGCCTGATACGCATTCGCGAAGACTACCCAAGTTTACCTATAGCAGTTGTATCAGGAAGTGAAGATATAAACATAGTGTCTAAAGTAATGGGTTACGGCGCAATGGGTTTTATACCTAAATCATCATCATCAGATGATATTGCCAATGCCATTAATCAGATACTTGAAGGCGATACGTGGCTTCCAAAAGAGCTCAAAGATAAAGTCGCCGAGATTGAAGGAGAAGACAGAGAAATTGCCGCGCAGGTTGCATCACTCACACCACAGCAATATCGTGTATTACAGTACCTTCATGAAGGATTACTAAATAAACAAATAGCGTACGAATTAAATATTTCTGAGGCAACAGTCAAAGCACACATTACCGCAATTTTTAGAAAACTGGGTGTTTACAACCGAACCCAAGCCGTTCTAATTGCAGCTAAGTTACAATTAGAGCCAATAGAACAAACCTAAAATATTAACAAGGCGAGGGGGTATTCCTTTCGCAGATTAATTTACGGTTGTATGTTTGGTATTGAAGCAATACAGAGCCTATTTATGCGCTGCATTTATAAATAGGTGATGACATAGCGTCAATACTAAACGTAAGCTGCATTAAATTGAGCAACGCAAAGTATAAACAAGCCAATAGTCTTAGGGCGCTAGTTATACTCAAAATCTACATGTCATTTACCTTTAATACATGATCTCTTTTGCAAACAATGCTAGGTTAGCGCAGTTTTGTAATTTATAGAGCCAAGTATGACAGACTCCACACACTCACCTAATAACCAACCTAAGGATAATAACGGTTTATTTAATCGCTTTTTAGCAACCGTTGAGTTTTTAGGAAATATGCTTCCTCACCCCATTACTTTATTTGCAATATTTGCAGTTTCAATCATTTTGATCAGCGGTATAGCAGATTGGTTTGGTTTGAGTGCAATTGACCCAAGGCCTGTTGGCGCGCCAGGGCGTGCACCTGATGGTGTCATTGAGGTCGTTAGCTTACTCAGCGCAGACGGACTGCAACGTATTATGGCAGGCCTTGTAACTAATTTTACCGGCTTTGCGCCGTTAGGTACGGTATTAGTAGCACTGTTGGGTGTGAGTGTTGCAGAGCACTCAGGGCTACTCTCAGCTGCAATGCGAGGCATGGTGATGGGCGCCTCAAAGCGTTTAGTTACCTTTATGGTTGTATTTGCAGCCATAATGTCTAACACCGCATCAGAGCTCGGTTATGTGGTGTTGATCCCACTTGCCGCAATGATATTTCATAGTTTGGGACGCCACCCTTTAGCTGGTTTGGCCGCTGCATTTGCCGGTGTTTCTGGCGGCTATAGCGCGAACTTACTACTTGGCACAATAGACCCATTATTAGCAGGTATAACTACACCTGCAGCACAAATGATTGACCCAACTTATGAGGTTGGCGCTGAAGCAAACTGGTATTTTATGATGATATCGGTATTGCTTATTGCAGCACTTGGTACGCTGGTAACCGAGAAAATAGTTGAACCACGTTTAGGTAAATACAACCCAGATGAAGCTGGCAGCGACTTATCACAAAACAATATTGATAAACTTACTTCGCTTGAGAAAAGCGGTTTAAAGTGGGCGGGCATTGCGCTATTAGTGGTGCTGGCCTTATTTGCTTGGACGATTATTCCCGAAGACGGCATTTTACGCCACCCAGAAACAGGCCAAGTGGCAGGCTCGCCTTTTTTAAAAGGAATAGTCGCAATTATATTTGTCACCTTTAGTGTGCCAGGCTTTGTTTATGGGCGTGTTGTTGGCAGCATGAAAAACGATAAAGACATTATTAATGCAATGAGCAAAAGTATGAGCTCAATGGGTTTATATATAGTATTAGTATTTTTTGCAGCCCAGTTTGTGGCCTTTTTTAAATGGACTAATTTAGGCACTATTTTGGCAATTAATGGTGCAGCACTATTACAAGCGTTAAACCTCACCGGCCCAGAAGTATTTGTATTGTTTATATTAATGTGTGCATTAGTGAACCTAAGTTTAGGCTCATCATCGGCGCAGTGGGCGATTACAGCGCCTATTTTTGTGCCTATGCTTATGCTTATTGGTTACGCGCCAGAAACCATTCAGGCTGCTTATCGTATTGGTGACTCTGTAACTAACTTGATTACACCTATGATGAGCTATTTTGGCTTAATTTTAGCGGTAGCAGTTAAATATAAAAAAGACATGGGCATAGGGACGTTGGTGGCCACCATGCTGCCATACAGTATTGTGTTTTTTATTGGCTGGGTTATTTTGTTTTATGTATGGGTGTTTGCGTTAGGCTTGCCAGTTGGGCCTGAGTCACCTATTTACTACACACCTTAATACGTTAATTGACATAAAAAGCCAGCAGCAGGGGGTACTTGCTGCTGGCTTTATAATATGTAAAAAAATTTTTTAGCTAAATACCACGGTTTTATTACCGTTAATAAATAGTTTGTGTTCAGAGGCAAGCTGAAGCGCTTTACTAAACACGGTTTTTTCTACGTCTTTACCCATTTTAGCCATCATTTCAGCGGTGTTAGCATGCGTTACGCTGGTAACATCTTGTAAAATAATAGGGCCTTCATCTAGCTCATTATTTACAAAGTGAGCCGTAGCACCAATAATTTTTACGCCGCGCTCAAATGCTTGATGATACGGTTTAGCGCCAATAAAGGCAGGTAAAAACGAGTGGTGTATATTAATAATTTTGTTCTCAAAGCGACCCACAAATTCAGGGCTTAGTATGCGCATGTATTTTGCTAAGCCAATTATATCTGGGTTATAAGAGGCAATTAAATCACCTACTTGTTGGTCATGCTCTGCGCGACTTAAGCCAACGTGTGAGACAACATGAAAAGGCACATCAAAGCCCTTTGCTAACGGCTCTAAATCTGGGTAATTGGCAATGACAGCTAATACTTCAATATTTAACGCTTGCTCAAACTGTTTTAGTAATACAGTTCCTAAACAATGCGCTTCTTTTGTTGCAAGTAGCACTACTTTAGTTTTTGTATCATCATGCAGAGCAAGTTGTGCACCCTCAGGTAATAAAGCGCGTAATTGCGATAAAAAATCACTTTGTGGTTCGCCCGTTAGCTCAGTGCGCATAAAAAAGCGCTTGGCGTCTTTATCTACAAACTCGTTATTACGTGTAATATTTAAATTGTGCGCGTGACAAAGCCCTGTAATTTTGGCAATTAAACCTACATCATCGTCACATTGGGTGGTTAGTATATAGCTCATTTTCCTCATTCTTACCCAGATTATAATTGCTTCATTATTTGGTTTTTAACGCATAAAGCAAGGGGTTTATGCGTAAATTTAGAATTAATCAGCTAATTAGGTATAAATGATTCAATTAAGTGAAAAAGAGTTAAAGCTAAGTTAATTGTAGAGCAGGTAAATACCTAAATTTTAACAAGCTGGTATTTAAAAAGGTTTAGCAGTAAGTATTTAGTGCGCGCACGGTTTGTAACCTAGTTGCCTAGATTACAAACCGTGGCGCAGTTTAGCTTTTACAAATATAGCTAAGTGATTATTAAGCTTTAGGCTCTGGCGTTAAGTTCTCTTCTTGTCTTAAGTAACCAGCAGCCTCTTCATCTTCTTTTGTAATTGCTTGCTGATTAGGCATTGCACGGGTTTGTTGGTTTAACTGGTGTATTTGCGATGCATTGCCTAAATCGCGCTCACTGGTAATAGAGGCTATCGATTCGCGGTCTTTCAGAAAGGCAATCACATCGTTTTTAATTGCTTGTAATTGGCCTTCATCTTTGTGCATTTCCATTATATGGCGTGGGTGCTCAAGGTTTTTCATGCCAGTAGCTGCAAATGTGCTCGAAATAACACGAGAAACAATGACCCAAGGCGTTATACTGCTACGCACTAAGGTGTTTTCAGAGCGAGTGCTATCGTGAATACCGGTTCCTGTTGAAATTTTTGACTCAGTAAATGTGCCTTCACATTTAAAGTACACAAGTAATGATTCAAACTGCATTTCAGCAAAAAATAAGTGTGCGCAGTTAGCTAATAAACGAGCAAAGGCTTTAATAATTATTGCTATTATAAAAATATGAACACTGCTCATTAGTAAGCTACCAAACTGTATAACATTTTGATTGTTAAACGCTTGCTGTAAATTGTTAATATTAGCGCTATTTATATAGTAATAAACATCAATGAGTGAATAGGCTAAAAACACCGTTAATACTAGTGCCACAATATAAAGTAAATTAGCACTTATAAGCGCTATTAGTCTGGTAAGGGTAAAGCTTTTTCCTAATTCTACAGCGTGTAGTTTAGGCTGAACCTCTTGAATCATTTCGCCTTTAAAGCCGCCTTTGCCTTCAATTTGTTCTTGTAGCTTAGGGTCAAGCTCGCGGTACACTCTATTAGGTACTTCTTTGTAGCGTCTATTTGCCATCACAAGGTTATCAAGGTTTATAAATACTTCATCAGGGTGAACAGACTCTTGCCAGTTTTCACGTAACTCTGACACTTCGGCGGCAGGGTTCACTGCGTTTAAACGTGCTTTGATCATTGTAAATACTAATGCGCAGCTTAATGTTGCTAATATAATAATAGCAATGAGGTATAGGCCAGCATGTAAGTTTGGTAGCTGTGTAAGCCACGCGTCTATTTCTTGCTTACTAATATGCTGCTCTTGCATTAGCCACGACATAGAAAGGCCAATAACGATAGGTAAAATAAACGACAAAGAGATAATTTTAGCAAGTGTACCGCCTCCCAGCGCTTCAATGTTTTTTTCAGCGTTACGAGAAATTGGCTTGCTACTTGAACGCCAAGAAAGAAGCACATAAAACATCAAAATGGCACTGTAAACCGGAAAAGCTAATTCGCCAGCTTCGCCAGTAAAGCCCGATAGAGAGACAAATGCAACAAGTCCATAAGCAACTAAGGCAACTAGCGTGCTAACCCATGAGCCAAATAATCGCTGCGCAACATTGCGAATTGGATAAGGTAAAAATAACAGTTTGGGAATTAAGCTGTGTAACAAACGCGATAAAAACCCGTTTGGCTCTTTAAAGGTACTGTTTTTACGACCTACCAGCATTTCTTCGAGTGATTGGGCGCTATAGGCCACTTCTTTTTTTTCTTCTTGTGCGGTAGAGCTTTCTGACTTACTAAAATTATACGCAAGCGAAGTTGGGTGGTTTCTGCCAACAAAGTATTTTAAGGTGGCGTAAATACCTGTTGATAAAGAGCGAATGCCCAGCGCTAAAATAAACATGCCAAATAGCATTAAAATCCACCCTGCGGTGGTATCTTCTTTTACTGAACCTGCTGCTATAACAAGTAAACTAATGCCTGCAATTGACTCAATAAGGCCTCTTGCAGCGGTTACTTTACCCTCAAGTTTAAATGGATTTTTTAATCCAAGATCAATCGAACCATAATCAAATGCCACTATATGCTCCTTTTAGATAGCAAAATTATTGAAAGGGGATGGTTATTTCCGTATGTAATATGGCCGCAATTAGTATGGTTTAACTGTACAGCAAGGCGCAGTTTTAGTACTTAAGCAGATAATTAAACGAAACGGATTTTATATTATTGTTCATTTTGTATTGATATATCAATAACGTTGTTCAGTTTAAGGTTATTTTATAATGGTACATTCAAGAATAGCTATTTTGGTTGCAAGGAGCATAAATGAAACTAATTTACGTAGATGATAATTTACCCGGTATAACCCGTAAGCGTAAAAACAAGACGTGGCTTTATTTTGATCCAATAGGGAAACAAGTTAGCGATCAAACAGTCATTGATCGCTTAAACGCATTAGCATTTCCGCCTGCTTATAAAAATGCCTGGTTTTGCCCCGAAGAAAATGGCCATATTTTAGCAACGGGTTTTGATAGTAAAGGTCGTAAGCAGTATCGCTATCACCCTGAATTTAGGGCCCAACAAGAGGCTAAAAAATACCAAGCCTGTGGTGTATTTGGTAATAAATTGCCCCTACTGCGTGCACGTTTAGAAAATGATTTACAAGGCGATGAGCTTAATATTGAGCGAACCCTAGCAGCGGTGGTCAGGCTTATGGATTTAGGTGCGCTCAGGGTGGGTAACGAGCGAAATGTAAAGCAAAACAAAAGCTTTGGGGCTACAACTTTGCGCAACCGCCATGCCAAGCTGACGGGTAAAAATATACAACTAAGGTATCGAGCTAAATCAGGCAAAGAACGTGAGGTAAATATTACCGACAGAGTGCTAAGCCATGTAATTAAAGACCTACAAGATTTACCCGGGCAACATTTATTTCAATATATAAGCGATGGAGAGCGCACAAATGTAACCTCTAGTGAAATTAACCAGTATATTCAGCAAATAATGGGCGAGGACTTTAGTGCAAAACATTTTAGAACGTGGCGAGCCAGTGTCATTGCCTTTAAACAGCTTGTAAAAGCAAAAGGGGCACTTAGTTTAAAAAGTATGCTCGAGAGCGTGTCTGAGCAATTAGGCAATACACCCGCTATTGCCCGAAAATCGTATGTTCATCCTGATTTAATTGCCTTATGTAAAGAGGATGAGCAAACCCAAATAATGTGGCGAGAGTCGCTTTCTCTACCGCGAAAAACCAAATATTTAAGTCGTTATGAACGTGGCTTTTTAGCCTTTTTAAAAGACTAATTGCTGTAGCAACTTTACATACTTGCGCACCCAAATTACATAATTGTTTATTTAAGGTGTTTTTTTAACTCCCGCATAAATTTAAAAAAGTTATTAACTTTCATTAAGTTGTGTTTTTATTTTACTTTGGCACCTGCATTGCACCTTCTTATTACTGTTAAGCAGTAAGTACGTAAGCATTTATCAATGATATTTAGCGAGGAGGTACAAAGTGAAGGGGTTGTTTTCAAAGGCATTATCTACAAAAGTAAAACATATTACGTTACACGCTACACTTGCAGGCTGCGCTTGCACCATGGCAACAGGTCAAGCTCTAGGCAGCGCAGATCTTGAAAGTGTGGCGCTTGCCAGCGCTTCATTAACCACCTATAACTCGCAACAACAATTGCAAAATAGCGATTATTATTTTGATCAAAATGCTGCACAGTTAATAGCGCGTACTGAAAAAGCTATTAACTGGTATACAGAAATAGTTAACAGTGGCGGCTTTACCCCTCTATACACCAATGAGTTACTTGAACTAGGCAACACCAGCAAAGCGGTGAGTCAGTTAGCGATGCGTTTGTATCAGGAGCGTGACTTAACCCGCAATGTATGTGACACCGTAATGTGCACATTTGATAAAACCATTGAGCAAGCTGTGAAACAGTTTCAGCGTCGTCACGGTCTAAAGGTCGATGGGAGAGTCGGAAAGCGTACCTTAGCTAAGCTTAATGTACCCGCTAAGAAAAAACTGGCTAAATTAAAGCTTAACTTTTACCGCATAACTAACTTCGCAGGTGCTAGCGATTCGCAGTATGTGTATGTAAATATACCAGAGTACACATTGCGCTACGTTAAAGCTGGGGAAGTAAAACTACAAAATAACGTCATCGTCGGCAAATCAAGTTGGAAAACACCAGCCTTTAGTGACGAAATCGAAAAGTTTGTAGTAAACCCTGAATGGCGCATACCAACCTCTATTGCAACCAAAGAAATAGCGCCAAAGGTGGCTAAAGATCCTCACTACCTTGCTAAAAATAATATCGAAGTTAGAAAAAATAGTTACCTAGACTCTAAAACAGTAAACCCCAGTAATATAGATTGGCAGGCTATTAGACCCTATCAGTTTGATCATTTTTTAGTTAAGCGTGCAGGGGATGAAAACCCACTTGGCGAAGTGAAGTATCTGTTTCCAAATCCTGAAGCTATTTATGTTCACGATACTCCTGCAAAATACCGTTTTAATCAAACACGACGCGCGTTATCGCATGGTTGTATACGTGTAGAAAAACCATTTTCGCTGGCGCGTGAAATAATCAAGCATCAAGGTGAAACTCACACCTTAAAACAAATTGATGAAGCTAGGGTAAACGACACCACGCAAACTTTTCATTTAGATGAGCCTTTACCTATTCATTTAGTGTATTGGACGGCGTGGGTGGGTGAAGACATGCTCGTTAACTTTAGAGATGATATTTATCAACACGATAAGAAAGCACTCCTTGAGCACAAAACACAATCAGTGATAGCTGCGTTAATAAATTAAATTACAGGAGGGGGCATGCAGTTCATACCGTATATTATCAGTTTCATGTTAGTGTTAAGCGTTAGCTGCTACGGCGTAGAGTCCACAAATAAAGTGCACTCAAGTGTAAATATTGAAAATAAAGCAAATTTTGAAGATGCAGAATTTAGCCTAAAAATTAACGACATAGTAATGCCTTATTCGGTGTTTTCTGTTTTTGTGATGCCTAATGAAGCGGTTGAATTTGAAGTACTTTACGCACAATCAAAACGCAGCTATTCGTTTATAAATGACGACAGCAACGCCAGTTTAGCTGATACAAACCGATGGCAGTGGCAGGCCCCTAAAGAGCCTGGTTTAACACAGGTTATTATTGAATCCCCCGACAAAAAGCAACGCATGACAATTAATGTGTTTGTAAAAGTGCCTGCAGATCAAGTACAAGGTGGAAAGCTTAAATATTACCATATTGGCCACTACCCAACGCCTTCACAAATTAAAGACAGTAAGCATTACATAGTGCCCGACGGTTTTGTAAGAGTGACCCCAGAGAACGAGAATGTAAAAATATCACCGCATTTTTCTCTTAAAGAATTTGTCAGTAAACAACGTAGTAAGCACCCTAAATACTTATTTTTACAAAACAAGTTGTTACTTAAACTTGAAAAAATACGCAAAGAGCTGACTCTAGAAAACATACCAGTTAAAAATATGGTGGTAATGAGCGGTTATCGCACCCCTTATTACAATAAAGCCATTGGTAATGTAAAGCTTAGCCGCCATGTGTTTGGTGATGCTGCCGATATATTTATAGATAACGATGGCGATTACCGTATGGATGATATAAACAACGACGGTAAGCACTCTATTGGCGATGCACACGCTATGGCTGCGATAGTGGAGTCGCTCGCAAAGCGAGAGTCATTTAAAGGCTTATTAGGCGGTTTAGGTGTTTACGGGCCTAAGTCGCACCGCGGCGCATTTATACATGTTGATACACGGGGTTTTAAAGCGCGCTGGGTGAGTAAATAATATATGTTTAGTGGCCAGTTATTACGTTAGCACAAAAGTATTGCTAAATGTTGATCACGTTTCATAGCTTACTCAAAATTTAAGTGCAAAGCTTTAAATCAATACCAGCCATGTTATTAAAACACATAAGGTATAAGACTCGTTAAAACGGATTAAGCGCAGGTTGAAAATATCAGAAATTAAACGGTTCCAAATTTCTTTAAATAGTGCCGACAAAATACAGGCACTTATAATCCACATTGCTAGTAGTAGCGCCGTTTTTACTGCGAACGAGTGTATATAAATATCAATAAGGCTATTCGTTTGATATGTATTCCCTACATCAAACGTCATTAACGTACACATCAAACTAATAGCCCACAAAGCTATACTCGCAACGATATTAAAGCGCGTGGTAATTCCTTTTTTCATTAAAGTTAAGTCCTTTTTATTTAACGTTAGCTTTATTATTGTAAGTTACCAATAATGGTACTGGCAATCTACTGTAGCATAAAAGTTTCGTACTCAAGCTCTTCAAATTGTTTTGATAGCCAATACAGACCAATTACAGATGTAATTATGGTCGAGAGCGCAAAACCGTAACCATAAAATTGTGGCCCTAATGCAATTGAGGCAATCGTAAATACAATATTGATAAACAAAAACAGCCCAGATAAAAATAATACGGTGGCACGCTTATCTAAGTAAAATAAAATATTTAAAATAGACAAAAATATAACCTGTACACCTACACCCACCACATCAATAAACAACAGTGTTTTATAGTTAGGGTCTATGCCAATAAAGGTTAGTATTTGCTCGCCCCAGAGCAATAAGCATGCAACGGTTATACCTTGGATTTTAAATATATCGTAAAGGCCGCCTTGCGCTGTTTGCACCATTTTATCTTTTAGGTAAAAAATTTCTTCAAGTGATGAACCGCCTCTAATGGCGCTATAAAAACGGTCGTATTGTTCTACAAAATCGGTTTCCATTCTGACCAAAAACACCGCCATCCCAGGAATAATGGTTAAATAGGCTAAAAATATAGGCAAGTCGTAAATAGGGCTTGCTCTTAATGTGCCTATAATTTGAATAGAGGTAGCGGGGGAGTACCAAAAAATAATTTTATCGGCCCATACACCTATGTTGTAAAAAAGCCCACAAAAAAAGAGGCTGTAATACACTTTTTTGTTGTTTAAAAAATCAAAGCTGATGAGCCTACCACCGGGGTAGCGGCGAATAATCATAAATAAAAAGCTAAAGAACAGTAGCGCTTCACCGGCAAAAAAAGCAAAAAATAGTCCATCTATTTGCCAGTCGCGCAGTAAAAACGCCAGTAATACCATAAAGCTGTAACCGCTGAGCATGGTTACTAATATAAGTCGGTACTCTTTCATTCCCGATAAAAATATAGCGCCGAGCCATTGGTTACATAAGCTTATAAATGCCCCAAGTATGATTATTTTAGTCACAACAGGGAGCGGTAGTATTGGCCAAACGGCTAACCCAATAAGCAATGCCGCAATTGTTGTTACAAGCTGAGCACCGAGTAAATTAGGCAGTACTTGCTCATCCTTTTTTTCAAAAAACAGATCGGCAACAAAGCGCGTTAATAGGAGTTGCAGTCCGCCAGTTAGGATAAGGGATGCTGCCATCATATAGGTGATAAGCGTTAAAAATTGAACAATTAGTACTTTAGGCAGCACAACACCAAGGCTTAAAATGCCGATTAGCATAAGCGCAATGATAGAGAGCAGCCAAGGCCCCGAGCCGATTAACCCTGCGTAACCGTAGGCTTCAAAAACAGAGAGTAGGGTGTTTTTTTTGAGAATTTTACGTATCTCAAAACCTATTCCGGCCATGCCATTATATCCTTGTAAAGTTTATCGTAACGGGTAAACATGTGGTTTTCATCGTAGTATGCTTTAACACGGTTGAGGCCACTTTGTTGGTACTCATGCCATGTTTGCTCATTTTGTAAAATGTTGATTATTTGCTGGGCGGTTTCGCTTGGCGAGGCAATAGGAACCACTTCGCCGGCTCTACCAAATGCTCTATCTTCATCGCTCACGCCTTCTATAATTTCTCGGCACGAACCAACATCACTGGCAAGCACCGGCACACCTGCAGCCATTGCTTCAAGCAGTACCAGTGGCTGAGCTTCAGATATTGAGGTTAATGCGACAAGGCCCAATTGAGGGAGAATTTCAGCAATATTTTGCATGCCAGTAAATTTAATGTTTTCAGTTAAATCAAGGCTGCTTACCAATAGCTGGCACTCTTTGTAATACTGAGGATCTTCTTCAAAGGGGCCGATGATCCAGCCTTCTATTTGCGCAAGTGTCGCTTGGGCCTCTTTAATAGCGCGAATGAAGGTTTTTATATCTTTAATAGGTACTACCCGGCCAATTAATCCAACCACCTTAGGGACTGATTTGGGCCTTGCATGAAGCGACTCAATAAAGTGTTGTGTTTTTATGCCATTAGGTACAACCGAGGCTTTATTCGCATTGGCACCATCTTTAATTTGCCTTTGCCTATTCCCCTCATAAAGCGAGATGATTTTGTCGGCTTGGTGATAGGAAGTACGGCCAATCTGTTCAAAAAAACTGATCCACATTCTGCGAATAAAGCCCATTTCAGTATTTAGGTTTTTGCCTAAGCTTTGTTCTGACTCTTTTATCCAGCTGGCTTGTATCAAGTCTATTTTACGCTCTTTGGTATAAATACCATGCTCGGTAAGCAAAAAAGGCGTGTTTTGTAAAACGCTTGCGCCTGCACCTAACATGCCGGCATACCCAGTTGAAATAGAGTGAATTAGCTTAACTTCAGGGAGTGAGCGAGCTATTTCGGCTATTTTAAATAGCGGTTTATATAAGTTTCTGTATGACCAGAAAAAATCGATGAATGATGACTCATCGCAATAGGTTAAATAGTAGTTTGCCAGCACCTGCCACGACGACTCGCTATATAAAAAGTCAGCTTCGGTAATGCCATTTTTTTTAGCTAGGTTTTCAAAAGCAAACTTTAGAAGCTCTTTAGGTATTGGGTCTTTACAGTCACGAAAGTACCCTTGTAGCTGCTGCCAAAAATCAAACAGTTCTTTTTTATATTTTACACCGTGTTTTGCTTTTATTTTTGTAGTGTGTTGCGTTACTAAATAATGTACATGTAACTTAGTGACGTTACTGGGCAGCGTGTATTTAATATCGCCATAGTGCTCGGGTGCGCCACCGACAAACACAAGTTCAAAGTTATAATGGGGTAGGCCTTCTATTATCTGGTGTACCCAGCTAGAAACGCCGCCCCGTACATAAGGGTAAGTGCCTTCAAGTAAGAGTAAAATGTCAGCTTTTTTTTCACTCATGCCAATACTCCTGCAAATGGCGTAACTCAGAGCCTTTAGGCTGTAGTGCTAACTCTTCAAGGTAGCGCTGACAGTCAGTGTAATTGTGTAACCCAAAAGCGACTTCAGCTTTATAAGGCAATACATGGCGTCTGGCCATACCTAGTTGCGTGGCTAAATTTAAGCATTGTTGCGCCTCATTTAATTTATTAAGCGCAAGTTGTATACGGCCTAAAAAAACATAGCTTGCTGGCTGAGGGTTAAATTTAATGCTTGTTAGGGTCAATGATTCTGCTTTTTCTAATACGTATTCTTTAAGTGCGCCTTGCGCTAACCCTAAGTAGCTAAGCTCCCAGTAAAGCTCCGCTTGCTGGCGTTGCAGGATACTTAATTGTGGTTGTTGCGTGGTATTGGCTATAGCTTGCTGGTACTGACTTATTTTTTCGTTAATTTTAGTTTCTTTGCCATCAAGCGTTGAATAGGCAAGTAGGCGAATATCATCCTCTAAGTCTTTTAGTGCTAGCTTTAAAATAGGAATAGCTTGGGCATCGCTCATATGTCTTGCAGCCATTACAACATTTAAGCGTTTATTAGGCTCGCTGGCGTGCTTTAAAATCGCTTTAAGGCCGCCCATAGAATAAATTGGCGTGGCCGACACACTCCTTGCCTCAAAGGGGAGAGTCGGCACTTTGTGCTCTTCAATAGCAATGTTGTTATTTTTGAGCGGTTTGCTAAGTGCAAAAGTAATAGCAAATACTACGCCTAAAATACCAAATACGGGCAAAGTAAATAGCAACAAAAATAACAAGAGTGCACCACTTTTTAAGGTGGTTTTGTACTTATTAGGAATAAAAAAATGGCTTACAAAGGTAAAGCACAAGCTTGCAATGCCGTGCAGTAAAACAATCAATAGCCAGTTAGGCGCATCTAAAATATGTGCAAACGCAAAGTATTCACATAAACAGCCAATAAAAGCGGCAACAATAATTTTAATCATGAGGTGCAACTAGCTTAGCGATGTGTTCGCTACTTATTGGTAAGGCCATTTGTTCTTCTATTTTAATATGCAGTTGCTCAATGGTTTTGCCAAAGTGTTCAATACACCATGTGTTAATACGCGATATAAAGCCGCTTTTATCCAGTTCATTTGCCATTGGCATAAGCAATAACAGAGTGTGGTTCTCACTGTCGTAAAGGTAAATATCTAGTCCCCGACGAGCCTCACTTAAATACTCTAACAACTGACGTGACTCCTCACTTGTTTGCACTGCTTTTAGTTTAAGCAGCTGCGAGGGAATGTTATAGCGTTTAGCCTCTTTGTTTGCTCTGCGTAGCTGCCTTACAAAATAAGAGGTTTCTTGTGGGGTCATTACCGGATTAGTAATTTCGTGGCGAAGTAGGTCGCCAATATTACCAGCCATCACGGCAAGTAAAGTAAGTGTGGTGTTTTTAAGGGCAAAAAACTGGATGCTTTGTACTAAAATAACCCCGTAAATCGTGTTGTTAATATCAACCAATGGGATAGCAATGTGGTATTGGCTAAATTTATTTTTAACCTCTTTTACCGATACCAGTTCGCGCTCTTCAAACATGGCTTTTATAAGCGGATCGTTAATATTTAGCTCACTTATAGCGCCTATACTCGCTAAAGGCGGCTCGATTAGGGTGTTGTTTTCTACTTTATAAAGGGCTGCTTTTTCAAGCGAGCCGTATTCAACAAATAAATTTAATATGCTGTTTGCGGCACTGTCTAAACGTCTATGCTTTAATTTGCCTATCACGGCGCGCACTGCTTGCAACGATTCTCGCAGGCTGAGCGTGTGCCCGGCTAGCATTTGCTCAATCCGGTCATGAGATGAGTTAATTAAATGGTATTGTCGAGTAAAGGTTTCAAGTCGGTTAGTTACGTATTCAAGTTCGATACTTTGCTGTTGATTAGTGCGCTCCCAGACGTCTCTAAATTCGCCGGCAATCATAATAACAATCAAATAACCAATCATAGCGTTAACGTTGAATTCGTTAGGTTGCGCGAGCACTTCGCTATTACTTAACAATAATTGGCCAGCCAATAAAGACAATATACTTATAAAGCCTTTTGAAAAACCATAGCGTAAAGCTATTAGCAGTGGCCCAAGTACAGGCCACGAAAACCCATTTTTCGTCCAGAAAGGATCTTCGGCGTTTAATAAAACCGGCAGCACAATTGCAAGCACGGTAAATATAATTACCTCAGCCCAAATTTGTAGCTCAGGGACCTCTCGTGGTCGAAAAAAATGTGTTTTCACTCACTAACCTCAATATACGAAATTAAATCGGCAATAACATCCTGTGCTGTGGCGGCAATACTGTCGCGTCCCCAACCACTTTTAGCGATAGTGCCTGTCCAGATCGGGGTTGTTTGATTTGTAGCAGTTAAGCTAAGGGTAAGTGCAACGACAGGCTCACCATCTAGTCCGGCTTTATAGCGCCATTCTTCAATGCTGCCAGATAGTACATAGTCTGCTTGCTGTGTGCTTAGCCACTGCATAGCGTTATCAAGACGGTATTGATCATCAAGTGGCGGAAGGTCTTTATTGTTTTTTCTAGGGGCGCGTAATAACGTAGGTAGCTTATTTTGCTGCCAAATGCTTGCTAGTATATCTTCTGCACGTTCACCTGCTAATGGGGTCTGCGCATGATTCACTAAGGGTAATAAAGCCACGGTTGTTGAAGGCCCAAGCTCTACATCATCTGCGACACGGCTGGTGGTACATGCACTGAGCATTAGTACCAAACACGGTATGATTAAACGAAACATATTCTCTCCTAACATTAAAAATGTACGTAATAGCCTAATTGTAATTGTGTATCTGAGTTACCTACTTTATTGCTACTTTGGTAACCTAGCTGTAATTTAAATAAATCATCTCCAAGTACCGACCAACCAGCACCACTTGAAATAGCAATATCCAGGGTGTCGTTTAAGGTTTGATAGCCTGTACTTATATCTAATAACCATGAGGGGCTTTTACCTAAATAAGGGGGCGCTAAGCTTGAATTAGATGAAAGCGAAGTTCCCACAGCAAAGCGCCTAAAAGGCTGTATATCAATTAACAAAGGGCGTCCCCTTTGAGTGAACCCTAATGGCGCCAGTGTACGTTCAAAGTCTTGCCATTGCGCGCTAAAGTAGGTGCTCCAAAGCGGGCGGTCTTTTAAAATAGTATATTGATAGCGAGCGTTGTATTCTTGCCCATTTATAAGTGTAGAGCTATCGCTGCGGCGCTTAAATGCCATTGCTGCAGCCGATAATTGCAGGTTTTGGCGCCCATCTATGGCGTAATTTATATACGCGGTGGCTTTATTTAATTTTGCAAAACTAAGCAGGCTCTCAGACTGGCGGTTTTCAACGTTATATTCTAGTTTAGCCCCTATTTGGGTGCGCGAATCCCACTGATATCGGGCGTCTAAACTAAGGCCTTGGCGGCTCATTAATTTGCCTTGATGAGAGTCTACTTTTGTATCAAAGTACCATCGGCCCCACGTCATTTTGTCTTCAATGGCAAACAGTAACCCGTTGTTATTTAAGTTTTGTTGATTACTAATACTTAGTTTCCATTGCCCTTTAGCATATGGAAAATAAACATTTACATCGTATTGGCTAGTGTTTAAACCTGCCTCGGGCGATAGATTAATCTCTAATGCTCTAAAGTAGCTCGTGCGGGCATTACGTAATAAATCTGTTTCGGCTTGTGTTGGCTCTTCGGTTAGCTCTTCATACCAACGCTGCATGGTGGCATAGGGTTGTTTTAAATATAGTAAGGCGCTTAGCTCATCTACTTTTCCCAACGTTTGCGTATTGACCAGCGCCTTCACTTTATTAAATTCGCCGTTGCTCATAGCTAATTGTAGCTTTTGCCATGGCTCAAGCTTTTGTGCAGCCCGTCTTGCTAACCACCAGTTAGCGGTTGCGTTGTTTATAGCCTCAGGTGCTATGTCATCTAAGCTACTAAATTGGCGTAAGTGTGGCACGGCCATAGCACCCGCCCATTGGATCATTAAGCCTCGGTATGCGTATTTGTCTTTTGGCAAATGGTTTAATAAATAATGCTTGAGTTCGTGGGCATTAGCGTAATAGCCTAACTGGTTCATTACATCAGCTAAATTAACTAAAGTGGTTAAATCATCTGGGTTGCTAATAGCTAATTGGCGCAGATAAAAGTAAGCACTATTAAACGCTTTTTGATAAATGGATAAACTTGCCAATAATTGCGCCCATTGTTGGTTAGGTTTATTACTGGAGTAGTCTGCCAAAATACGCTTTATCATAATGGTGTCGTGCATTTGTAATGCAAGCCATCCTTGCGCCAGTACCACATCGGGGTTGTATTCACTTAGTTTTGCAGCTCGGTTAAGTGTTGTGTACGCGTAGTTCAAGTCACTTTGGTTTTGGTACCAATTTGATAGCGCTAACCAAGCCGGATAAAGCGTTTTATTGTAGCGTTGTTTTTCAAGTGCTTTACGTGCTCGTGTTATGTATTTTTCTTCGCCAATTTGCGTACTTAACACCGTAATTTGGATTAACTGTCTATCGGTCAGCGGCATTTGCTGCCATAAATAATTGAGCAATCCCTTTGGATCGCCTGCAAACTTTAACTGCTGATAATGCAGCATATCGCCCACGCTCAATGGGCTAATATTTTTTAATTGTTCTAAAGCGTGCAACTCCTCTTGCTTATCGTTTACACGCAAAGCCATATCTGCACGGGCACTCCAAAACTCATCATCACTACTGCGCTCTTTTTGCTGCAAAATAGCTAAAGCGGTCGCAAAGTCATTATTTAGCCAGTGTGCTCTTGCCAGCCAAAGTAAGTCTTCTTCATTTTTCGGCCCTAAATAATGTGGCGATAAGGCTCTTAACCCAGCTAAATTTCCCGTATCGTGTAATACTTTAGCTTTCCAGTATTGCGAAAGGGAAGTCTTTCCGTTTAATTGCTCATAGCGCTCAATATGGCTAAGCTCTTGTTTAGCATTACCAATAAATTCATTGGTTTGCATCCATTTGGCAAACCCACTGCCTTTAAGTTGCCGGTTTTGCGCTTTATATTCATAAATGTCATTAGCATCTTGATACAAGTACAATGCATTTGCGTCATTAATACTGTCGGTCAGCATGGCTACATCAACGGCTTTATGAGCCATTAGCCATTTAAACTCTTTAAGTGCTTGTTTAGGTTTGTTTTGCCAGCGCATCACCTTCCAATTTAAAAGCCTAAGGGCTTTATCATCTGGTGTTTTACGTAATAATTTTGCGATTAATTGTTCAGCCCTCGGTGCATCACCATTGGCTAGGTGTAAATGCATCGCTTTAGTTAAATACTCGCTGTTATTAGGCTGTGCTTTTAATAAGGGTTCAACAGCTTTTAAGGCTGCTGCATTATCACCTGCTAAGTTTGCGTAATATAATGTGCGCTCGTTATTTGCGGTATTGCCATATATTTTCCACCAGGTATAGGCTTGGTTTGGATCGTTAGCGCCCAGTGCAGTGTCAATCGCTTTTTGAGCTACATCGGCATTGATATGGGTTTTATAAATAGTGAGCGCTTTGCTAGGCTCGCCAGCGCTTAACCAATGTTCAGCGGCTAACAAAGGTTGATTATGCTGCTGATAATACAGTGCTACGTTTTTATTTAGCCCTGTTGCTTTGGCTATATTTAATAACTCGTTATCCCATTGTTTAAAGGCGGCAAGTTTAAGTGTAAGCGTTTCAAGGCGGTCATCTTGTTTAGCGCCGCTATCAACCCAGAGTGCGTATAAAAGTTTAATTTCTAGTTCAGTTTTTTTATCGCTTTTAGAAAGCTTTTCGAGCTCGTTAGTCGCCTCTGAGTATTCATTTAGGCTGATATGTATCGCTATTTTTTTTGCTCGTAATTTTTCGTTATTAGGCTCAGTACTTAACGCGGCATTTAAGTAGGTTTTTTCAAAGGTATAATCTTGCGACAACGAATCACTTTCAAAAAATAAGGTGTGCGGAAATAACGCGTAAAGTGAAAAACAACTCACGGCTAATATAATTAAAATGGTTTTTAGTGAGACTAAATGCGGGCGCTTTTTGTTATTCATTAATAAGCCCCCGAAGAGCAATTTAAATAGCCATAAAAGTTACCTGCTGGCAATGTAAACTGTGTGATGTTGTTATTAGTTTTTCCGCTAAATCGCTCACCTGTGTGCGAAATAAATTGACAGTTTTGAGCATTTTTAAGCTCTATTTCAGCTTTAATCCACGCTTTGAAGCTTACAGGGCCATTTACCTGCCAATTAGTAAACACCACATTTGCTGAAAGCAAAGAAGGTTGCTTATCTGGTGTTGTATGATCAAAGTTGATAGTGGCTATTTCATCGTTTAAATGAATGTAGTTTCCCTGCGCAGTTACTCCCGAAATACCGTGGCTATTAGTCAGGTTAGGAACATCAAAAATAGCAGGTAAGCGAAGTGTTTTTATATATTTAGAGCTAAATAACCATTCGCCACGCGCGTTTTTAGCAAGTGCGGAAAAGTAAAAATCTTTGGCAATACGTGCATATTGACTTAAATGCACTGGGGTGTTTTTTCTGGCTAATACGTAATCAATATTGTAATGCAGTGCATCAAGCCCTGCGAGTACTTCGCCAGAGTAAAAATGAAAATAAATTGTGTAAGGTTTTAATCTATATGGCTTTTCGGTTATTTTAAATGTTTCAACTAAACGTTTAAAACCATAATAGGGACCGTGCCACAGGTTGGTATAAACGTTTTCGTTTAAAATAGGGGCGTATATTTGATACAGCAAATCTCGCTCCGGACGGCCAATAGGCGATATATGTGACAGACTTGGATTATCGGCGTTTACGTTTGTATTTCCTCCGTTTACATTAATGACGCCAGCATCTCGCGCAAGCTCAAGTGCCTTAGGCCCTGGGGTTGCATCACCCGACCACAACATCATTACCGTTTTTTTATTCTTTGGAGTGAGCCGCTCATTGATGTAATCTATAGAGCCTGTTATTTCTTTATCTAAATCAATAGCATCATAACCTGGTATATCTAAATGAAACCCGTAATCGGTATCGTCTTTACTTATTTCCTTTCTTCCTGATAGGGCAGTCCAAAAGTAAGGGTGACTATAGGTATGTGATGCCACCTCCACATAAGGGAGTGCAAAAATTTCTTTAGCTATTTTCTCAAGCTTTGGGCTGTCTGCACTGTGCAATCCGTTGGGTTCAATATCAGCTTGGATAATGGATGAGGTTAATGGAAGTTGGTATTTTTTTATCACCTCATCACGAATTATTTCGGCCGCATAAGGTCTACCAGCAAAGTGTGCAACGCTCGTAAAACCATCACCATCAATATGCAAAGTCAACATGCGTCGCCCACTGACAGTGGTGGTATCAGGAGCAAGGATAGGCGCAAGCCCCATGGCATCTGTTAATATGGCTTTAGGGTCTACAACCCAGTAACTTCCTTCCATAGGTAGTGTATCTATAAGCCAAGGTGCGGCAATGAGTGCACCGTACTTTGTTTTACTAGCTTGGGTTAAGGTGATGCCATTTTCAGACTGTATTGATATTAACGATTGTGCATCAGCAGCAAGCGTTAACAAGTAGGGTTTTACAATAGCGGGTGCAGTACTCGATTCACCTTTGAGCCAAGATACCATTGAGGTGAGCTCATAAGGTCCATATGAAGGATTATTTAGGGTTTCTACCCCTAAACTTTGTAATAGTGTATTTGAGGGCGGAAGCTCACCAAGAATGAGTTGTGGGACTGTACCTAAATTATCTTCGAGCCACTCAATAACATCTGCGCTATAAAATTGATCACTTGTAGTCCATGAGATAATTCCAGCATGCAGGCTAGTATCTACGTTAGGTAAAGGAGATTTGGCCACGTCGATGTAATCGGGTATATAACCTAAGTACTCTATCATCGTGGCAAGTTTTAAATGAACAGGCGTGTATATAAGTGGCTTAACATTACTATTGTACGGGATGAGTATACGCCTAGGTACTGGCTTAATGCTTGATGTGCCCCACGTTTGTAAATGCCCATCAGTAACCCACGGCGCATAACCTTGGGCAATAATTTGCTGTGCCATTGCAAGTCGGTGTGGTGGTTGTGCGTAATCAATTACTTGCACGTTAAAGCCCATTGCTTGTGCTTTAGTTAGCTGAGAATTTAACCAATCTTGATCATTTTTTGAGGTGATTTTGTAACTGTTATCGACCGGATTAAAGTGACTAAATAACCCTTCTGCTACTAAATCTGAGGCATAATTATTAAGTTTTGGTAATACCTCAAAACCCCTATTCAAAATCAAGTGCTTGTTAAATATGTGCGACAAGTTTTTAATTATAGCTACTAACCCTGCTTGCTGTGACGTAATGTCATAATCGGGTTTTAGTGATTGGTAGCTGTCGAGTGTGTCTAAAAATAAACCTGTAAAGCCACGTTTTTGTAGCTCATTGGCTTGTGTGTGTAGGTGTTGCTGCCATTGCTCAGAGGTTAAATCCGCAATATAACTGTTCCAATGTGGATTTTTTGCCACCGATGACGCATTTTCAGAAAACGATTCTCCCACACTTAAATAAGCGTATACGCTAATATTGCGCTTTTTAAGCCAATTAAGTTCGTGTTTAGTGATATTTTGCGGCTGCACAACAACCCGTGAATAAAAGGTCATTTCAGCTAGAGGCATAGGAGATGAGTAATAAAAGGCAATGCTTTTATTAGCTGGTTGTGCGAACACGTTTAAACATATGAACAACGCTAAAGATAAAAAGTACTTCATTATTATTTTTAAAAACCACAACCTAAGTTAACGTTGAACATTGTCCCGCTTTTCATGTAAGTATTTATTATTAGAATTATGATCATTATATGTTAAACGAATATGCCTGGCTAGCTTAATGTGAAGTGAAACAAAAGACGCTGACTTATTTTTTACTCACTTTGAAAGTAATTAAGCTGCGCTGAAGTGTCGCTTTTAGGATAAAAATTGCAACTAATGTCGAGTGATAATATATATCTAAAGCGCTGTAATCTAATTATAATGCGCCCACTTTGCCAGCCTTTGGTGAATCCCTATGCTATTTATAAGTCGGTATAAATAGTGACATATTGAATGCTTACTTTATTGCGTTGAATACTGCAAAGCAGGCAGTGTTAACGTGTATACCTTATTTGTGGAGATTTAATGAGTAACTTAAGCTTGAGAAATAAACTTTTGTTACTGGCTATTTTACCGTTGAGCTTGTTATTAATTAGCTTAATGGCCAGCTCGTACTATTTAGAATCGCAAAACCAGCAACAAAATTTTGAAACAATTAAATCTAAACTCATTAAAGACAAACACACGCTACTTGCCACTGAAGTTGAAATAGCAAGCAAGCTGGTACGCCACCAGCTGGATAACGGTTCAATACAAAGCGTTAAAAATATGCTTAAAAAGCTTACTTTTGGTAATGACGGCTACTTTTTTATTTACGACACACGCGGCGTTAGCGTGTTCCATGCCCTGTTAGGTAGTGCGATTGAAGGACAAAATAAAATAGGGATGACAGACCCAAATGGTAAAAAAATAATTGTTGGTTTATTAGAGCAAGCACGCAAAGGGGGTGGCGCATTTAATTATCACTTTCAAAAGCCAAATACCAACGGGTTAGTAGAGAAAATAGGGTATGCCGTAATGATACCAGGTACCGATTGGATGATTGGCACCGGTGCCTATATGGATGATGTACAAACAGAGCTTGCAAATTATAAACAGACTATGCAATCGCATACTCAAGAGAAAATCACCACCTTGTTATTAATTGCCTTATTTTGGGTTGTAGTTAGCGTTGTGGGCGCACTTTTAGCGTCTAACGCTATGGTTAAACCTATCCAAATAATGGGCCAAAGCTTAGATGATATTGCTAAAGGTGAAGGCGACTTAACAAAACGCCTAGCTATACATACGCATGATGAAATAGGGCAGTTGGGCGAATCGTTTAATGTGTTTGTTAGCAAGCTGCAAAGCATTATAAGTAATGTGGCTGATGTTACTAATGATGTAAAAAACGCTTCAAGCAATATTAATTCGCAAACAAAACTGTTTGAAAATAAACTACTTAATCATAACCACGAAACGGATTTGGTGGCCACAGCGATTACCGAAATGGCGGCCACCTCTCACGAAGTAGCTAAAAATACCACGCAAGTTGCTGAATCTACTCACACAGCCACATTAGAAGTGGCAAAAGCGCAAGAGTGCGTAGATATATCACTGAGTGAAGTTTCTCATCTTATGGGCGAAATTAACCTCGCTGCTGATCAGGTAAACTCGTTAAGTGAGCAATCTAAAAAAATTGACAGTGTACTTAGTGTAATAGGTGGCATTGCCGAGCAAACTAATTTGCTTGCACTTAACGCGGCCATAGAAGCAGCACGTGCCGGCGAGCAAGGCCGGGGTTTTGCCGTGGTGGCTGATGAAGTTAGAAGCTTAGCAAGTCGTACACAGCTTAGCACTCATGAAATTAGTGAAATGCTAAGTGAATTACATAACTTAGTGGGCGCCGCGGTAGATGCCATGCAGGCGAGCCAAGCAAGTTGTAATCGCTCAGTTGAGTCATCGCGCGATATATCGCAAAGTTTAGGTGCCGTGACGACATCTGTTACCACTATAAACGATATGAGTACGCAAATTGCGACCGCTGCAACAGAGCAAAGTTCAGTGACAGAAGAGATAAACCGTAATGTGTTTGCCATTCAAGAAATTGTTAATGAGCTAACTCAAGCAAGTAAGGACACTTCTGAGGTTAGCCAGGGTTTAGCAGGACGCGGCGAGAACTTAGGGCAATTAATAGGGCAGTTTAAGGTTTAAAGTTTTAAACGGTATTGTTTAATTTACTAATAGCTGCGACCTACGTTGCGGCTTTTTATTATTGAAAGTACGCTAGCCCTAGGGCCTGTTTATCTTTCGAGGTTGAATTTGCAGCAGTCTGTTTGGGAATTAGGCAAGGCAGAGCCTATGCAGTGTGGTTGTTCCCCATAAATAGGCGATAACGT
>Ga0209452_1000071_pt1 | contig 45892 bp, 39 predicted proteins | sample WorMetimpBELIZE1_FD_187388 | JGI IMG/M metagenome (GOLD analysis project Ga0209452, IMG submission 187388) | Marine gutless worms symbiont microbial communities from Max Planck institute for Marine Microbiology, Germany - Olavius imperfectus... | ecosystem: Host-associated > Annelida > Digestive... | reverse complement strand
ACCAATCGCTGTACCAAGAGAAGCAAGACCGACGATAATACCTACGGCGATTGCAGAAAAGCTCAGTAAAGTTTCCATTACTATCTCCAATTTATAGTTGTTGGCTTAGTGCCCAAATAAAAAGCTTTAAAAAATTAATGATCACTGTCTTCGTGTGCCATTGACAGATAAACAATTGTCAACATCATAAACACGAAGGCTTGAATCGTAATAACCAAGATATGGAAAATAGCCCACGGTAGTGAACCCATCCATTGTAAGTACCATGGTAGCATTGCCGCACAAAGAATGAATACAACCTCACCTGCGAACATGTTACCGAATAAACGCATACCAAGTGATAGTGGTTTCGCTAGTAGCGATACAACTTCAATCAGTAGGTTAAACGGAATCATTACTGGGTGATTAAATGGGTGTAATGCTAATTCCTTTGCAAAGCCACCTAGACCTTTCACTTTGATGCTGTAGTAGATCATCAGAGCGAATACGCCTAGTGCCATAGCCATGGTGATGTTCACATCAGCTGACGGTACCACTTTTAGATATGGAATCCCGAGCCAATGCTCTGCTGGGTAAGGTAAGAAGTCGATCGGAACTAAGTCCATCACGTTCATCAAAAATACCCAACAAAAGATAGTTAGTGCTAAAGGCGCGATCAGCGGGTTGCGTCCATGGAACGTGTCTTTGACGTTTTCTGCGACAAATTCAACGATCATTTCTACAGCACACTGAAGCTTACCCGGTACACCTACTGTTGCTTTCTTCGCTACCTTGTAAAAAATTCCAAGGAAAATTAAACCAGTAAACCAAGAAAAAAACAGGCTATCGATATGTACATTCCAGAAACTTGCTTCATCCGCTACCAGACCTAGCTTAGCTAAAGATAGGTTTGATAAGTGGTGGGCAATGTATCCGGATTGTGTTAGCGCTTCACCTGGCGCAGCCATAACTCATCCTATTTTTTGTTGTTAATGAATAGCACTGGCGCACAGATATTAATACCTAGAGCCAGTAAATAGGTTAGTTTTAGGGGAACAAGTTCCACCTGTATATACATGTAAACAATCGAAAATAGTACAACTGTAATTAGGATTTTTAGAACTTCACCCGTGTAAAAGGATGCAGCGACTTTCTTTGCTGCACGCGCTCCACTAAACGCAAACGCACAAACAGCAAACACAGCATTGGCCAAGACAAAAATGCCACCGCCAATTAGTGCAGAAAGCCCCCATTGTATACTTACAGTTGCAGCCATTCCCGCTGCCACTAACGTAACCGCGCCAAGCTGAATCATTAACAATTGCTTAGCAAGCTCTCGCCCTGGTCTAGCCAACGCAGTTACCATGTATTCGTACCTCTATTAAATCCACAGCTATACATCAAGGTGCTGAGGAATTGGCAAAAATTATACGGTGAGTCGAACTGAATGCAATGAAAACACCGCAAAAAGTTACAATTTTGTTTACAAACCGACAACTTTTACTCAAAAATTCGTTTTTTACATATATTGATTGAGATCAAGTATCTCACTTAGCTCTGTAACTTGGCAATCAATTGCGCCAACTTTTCAGGCTCATCAACATTTATAGTCACTTTAGCCTTGCCGCCCTTAGAACGCACAATTGCAACTTTAGCACCAAGCATTTCACTCAGTTTTTGTGACATTTGTTGTGTCTCAACATCTTGTGGCACATCTTTTTGTTCAGATTGCGGCTGAAGACACTTTTTTACCAACTGTTCGGTTTGACGAACGGTCATGCTCTTCTTCGCGACTTGCTGAGCAATCTCTACTTGTTGCTCGCCTTGCAGCATGATCAGAGCACGCGCATGGCCCATTTCTAACTGCTTGCTAGCCACTAATTGTTTTACGTCGCTTTCCAGTTGGTTAAGGCGCAAAATGTTGCTCACACTCGCCCGAGACTTACCAATCACGTCAGCCACTTGCTGATGCGTTAACGAAAACTCTTGCTGCAAACGCTCAAGCGCTTGAGCTTCTTCAATCACATTCAGATCTTCACGCTGAATGTTTTCGATCAGCGCCATTGCGATCGCGGCGCGATCTTCAACCTTTTTGATCAAACATGGCACTTGGGTCAGACCTGCTTTACGCGCTGCGCGCCAGCGGCGTTACCGGCGATGATCTCGTACTTACCCATTTCAACCTGACGTACCACAATTGGTTGAATGATGCCTTGCGACTCAATCGAAGCCGCAAGTTCTTCGAGCGCTTCGGGTTCCATATCTTTACGTGGCTGGTATACGCCTGCGCGTAAACTTGTGATGCTTAGCTCAGTCAACTCACCATTGCTTGAAAGCTCTTGGCTATGAATTGCTGTTTGCTGTTTTTCTCGGGCTAGAGAGCTCGTCGAAAGAAGAGCATCAAGCCCTTTACCTAAACCACGTTTAGACATGATTTTGATTCCTTAGGTTAGTGTTTTATGCAGGGACTTCTTCGCGACGAAGCATTTCACCGGCGAGGGCGAGGTATGCTTTTGCGCCTGCTGAGTATTTGTCGTAGTACATTGCAGGCTTACCATGGCTTGGCGCTTCTGCAAGACGAACGTTACGAGGAATAACAGTGCGGTACACTTTGTCACCAAAGTGCTTTTTCAATTGGTCAGATACTTCATTGGATAGCCGATTTCGAGGGTCATACATGGTACGCAACAAACCTTCGATTTTTAGATTCTCGTTTACAACAGCGGCTAGCTTGCTAATGGTATCCATCAACGCGGTTAAACCTTCAAGTGCGAAATACTCACACTGCATTGGCACCAACACAGAATCTGCTGCGGCCATAGCATTGATTGTAAGAAGGTTTAGAGAAGGAGGACAATCTATAAAGATGAAATCATAGTTATCGCGAACCGAGGCAAGCGCGTGTTTTAAGCGTACTTCACGAGCAAACACTTCCATCAACTTGATTTCAGCGGCCGTTACGTCACCGTTCGCAGCAATGAGGTCATAATTGCCCGACGTTTTACGACATACCACTTCTTCAAATGGCACATCTTCCACCAATAACTCATAAGCCGTAGCGTCGATTTGATATTTATCGACACCACTGGCCATGGTTGCGTTACCTTGCGGGTCAAGATCTATCACCAATACTTTACGCTTGGTTGCGGCCATAGACGCGGCTAAGTTAATACAAGTTGTTGTTTTACCAACTCCGCCTTTCTGATTGGCAATGGCTACAATTTTTCCCACGATCTACCTCGCTATTAATCCTTGCGCGATAAGATTACTAGATGACGCTCACCTTCCAATTGAGGAACTTGCAAAGGTTTGATATCGGTCACATTACACCACTCAGGGAGCTGCGCAATCTCATCCTGTGATAATTGCCCCTTGAGTGCAAGGAAACGACCGGTTTCCTCTTTAGGTAAGTGATGACACCACTCAACCATATCCACCATGGAGGCAAAAGCTCTGCTTAGTACACCATCAAACTTATCTTCAGGTTGATACTCTTCAACACGACTTTGAAGCGGCGTCACGTTTTCAAGCTTAAGTTCATGCACGACTTGTTTAATAAAACGAATGCGTTTTCCTAAGCTATCCAGCAGATGAAAGCTTTTGTCCGGATTCATAATCGACAGTGGTATACCAGGCAAGCCTGGGCCAGTGCCCACATCAATGAAACGCTCACCCTGTAAGTGAGTGCTAACCACTATGCTATCCAAAATGTGTTTCACCAACATTTCTTGCGGATCGCGTACTGAAGTTAAGTTGTAAGCTTTATTCCACTTATGCAACATTTCAACATAAGCAACTAACTGTTGGCGCTGAAGCTCTGAAACTTCAAGTTCTGTTTGACCAATAAGTTGATCAAGCGTTTGACGTAACTGAGTCATTAAGCTTCCTCGCCTTTCTTAAGTAGACCGTGTTTTTTCAAGTGAACCAGCAGAATTGAAATCGCAGCAGGTGTAATACCGGAGATGCGAGATGCAATGCCGATGCTTTCTGGTTTGGTATCCGTTAGCTTCGCAACCACTTCGTTCGATAAGCCACTCACTTTTGAGTAATCCAAATCGAAAGGCAGTTTAGTGTTCTCATGACGCAGCGATTTCTCGATCTCATCTTGCTGACGCTTGATGTAACCTTCGTACTTCACCTGAATTTCAACTTGTTCACTTGCTTGATGATCATCGAGCGCAGGTTGGAACGCTTCTAGCCCTGTCAGTTGTGCATAAGTGATCTCTGGACGACGCAGTAGATCTTCACCACTTGCTTCACGTGCCATTGGCGTTTTTAGCAGTTGGTTTAGTGCCTCTACACCTTCTGACTTAGGATTCATCCACGTTGACTTCAAACGTTGACGCTCAAGCTCTATGTTTTCGATTTTTTGGTTGAAACGAGACCAACGAGCTTCATCCACAAGGCCAAGTTTGTACGCTTGCTCAGTTAAACGTAGGTCGGCGTTGTCTTCACGCAATAACAAACGGTATTCAGCGCGAGAGGTAAACATACGGTACGGTTCTTTGGTGCCCATGGTAGAAAGATCGTCGATCAATACCCCAACGTACGCTTCATCACGACGTGGGCTCCAACCCTCTTTGTCTTGGCTGAACAAGCTTGCGTTCAAACCAGCCATTAGGCCTTGCGCTGCCGCTTCTTCATAACCCGTAGTGCCGTTGATTTGCCCTGCAAAGAACAGACCCGAGATGAATTTTGTCTCGTAGGTGTGTTTTAAATCACGTGGGTCAAAGAAATCATACTCAATTGCGTAACCAGGACGCACGATGTGAGCATTTTCGAAGCCTTTCATTGAGCGAACAATTTGCACTTGAACATCAAATGGTAAGCTGGTGGAGATACCATTTGGATACAGTTCATGCGTAGTTAAACCTTCAGGTTCGATAAAGATTTGGTGACTGTTTTTATCGGCAAAACGCATCACTTTGTCTTCAATTGAAGGACAGTAACGTGGGCCAATACCTTCAATCACGCCAGCATACATTGGGCTACGATCTAGGTTAGCGCGGATCACATCATGGGTTTGCTCATTGGTATGAGTAATAAAACATGGGATCTGGCGTGGTTGCTGACTGCGTTTACCCATGAACGAGAAAACTGGAGTCGGATTATCACCGTGTTGCGCTTCTAGCACTGAGAAATCGACACTGCGAGCATCAATACGCGGTGGTGTTCCGGTTTTTAGACGATCCACTCGGAATGGGAGTTCACGTAAACGATCCGCCAGAGCGATTGACGGAGGATCGCCTGCACGGCCTCCTGAGGAGCTTTCCATACCAATATGAATCTTACCCCCAAGGAAGGTGCCAACGGTCAATACAACCGCCTTAGCGTGGAATTTAAGACCCATTTGAGTCACAACACCACGTACTTGATCATTTTCAACAATCAGATCATCGACCGACTGCTGGAACAAAGTGAGGTTATCTGTGTTTTCTAGCACGTTACGAACATACGCTTTGTACAAGGCACGATCCGCTTGAGCACGGGTTGCTCTTACCGCAGGGCCTTTTGATGCGTTCAATGTTCGGAATTGAATACCAGAATGATCAATGGCTTGAGCCATTAAACCACCCATTGCATCCACTTCTTTGACTAAGTGACCTTTGCCGATACCACCAATGGCTGGGTTACATGACATCTGACCTAAAGTATCGATGTTATGAGTCAATAAGAGGGTTTTTTGCCCTGTACGCGCTGATGCGAGTGCGGCTTCCGTTCCTGCGTGACCGCCACCAACAACGATGACGTCAAAGTTTTCGTGATAAAGCATGAACTGACCTCTGATATTCACGAGAGATGTAGACAGATAAAAGAGCGATATTCTACCTGCTTTCATGTAGAGAGAAAATCGCTTTTGTGTATTTTCATTTTAGGTGAGCAAAGTAAGTATATATAAGATCTATATATATGATCTTTTATTGGATCTATTATTAGGATCGACTGTTTCTGTGGATAACTAAAAAATGATCAACAAGATCATGGATCTTATTTGGATCATATCATGTGATCTTACCTTGATCAGATCGAGGATTACCTGGGATCAAAATCGATGGTTATACACAGGGGGGGAGAGGAGTCAAAGTTATTCTTTGGATAACTATAGGTTAATCACCGGATAAAGTAATACTTATGCACAGTCTGAATGGCTAAAATATGAGCACTTAAACGCAGTGGTCTGTGGGATAACTATCCACAGAGAGAATTTTAGGTAAAAAAAACGGCCAGCAAAGCTGACCGTTTTCGATGTTTGAGGGCTCTAAAAGCGCTCAATATGTTGTTCTAACCACTCTTCCGCGGCATCTTCAGGTACTGGATGAGCCAAAATATCGATAGTGAAGCACTCCGTTAGCGCGGTTCCACCTATATCTTCCAGTAAATCGTGCGCGTGTTTACCTGCTGCACAGAAGGTGTCATAGCTTGAATCACCGATTGCGACTACTGCATATTTCACATCACTCATCTTTGGTGGCGTGTCTTGTAGGGCTTGAATGAAAGGCTTGATGTTATCGGGATATTCCCCCGCACCATGGGTAGATGTGACGATAATCCATGTGCCATCAGCGTTTATATTGCTTAAATCAGGCTGATTGTGAATTTCAGTTTGATGGCCTTTTTCAATCAACAGATCACTGATGTGATCGCCAACGTACTCTGCACCACCAAGGGTACTACCGGTAATAATGTGGATCATGCGGGTTCCTTTTATTGATACCCATAGTACGCCATCAGCGACTATGGGTATAAAACGCAGCGCTTGGCTGCGTAAGACTGTTATTTACCAATACAGAAGGACGAGAAAATGCGTCCTAATAAGTCATCTGAGCTGAATTCGCCCGTGATCTCATTTAGGTGTTGTTGAGCAATACGCAGCTCCTCTGCCAATATCTCACCTGCCATGTAGCCTTCTAATTGTTGTTGGCCAATGTCTAGGTGCTGCGCAGCTTTTTCCAGTGCTTCTAGGTGACGACGACGAGCCATAAAGCCGCCTTCGTGACCACCAGCAAAACCCATACACTCTTTTAAGTGGGTGCGTAGGGCATCTACACCTTGACCTGTTTTCGCTGACAAACGGATCAAAGTGGGTGAATTGACGTGACAGATCCCAAGTTCTTCACCGGTTTGATCCGCTTTGTTACGGATCACTGTCATGCCGATACTGTTAGGTAGACGATCAACGAAATCTGGCCAAATATCTTTCGGGTCAGTGGCTTCGGTTGTGGTGCCATCCACCATAAATAGTACGCGGTCAGCTTGAGCTATTTCATCCCAAGCGCGCTCAATACCGATTTTTTCCACTTCATCAGAAGCATCACGTAGACCTGCGGTATCAATAATATGCAGTGGCATGCCATCAATATGGATATGTTCACGCAGTACATCGCGGGTTGTACCAGCTATGTCCGTTACAATTGCAGACTCTTTGCCTGATAGGGCATTGAGCAGGCTTGATTTACCCGCGTTAGGACGGCCAGCGATAACCACCTTCATACCTTCACGCATGATGGCACCTTGGTTTGCTTCTTGGCGAACCGCTGCGAGGTTATCAATGATGGTCTGTAGGTCTGTAGCGACTTTACCGTCGGCTAAAAAGTCGATCTCCTCTTCTGGGAAGTCGATAGCGGCTTCAACGTAGATACGTAGGTGAATTAACGATTCAACCAAGGTATTGATGCGACCTGAAAATGCGCCTTGTAGTGACTGCAGCGCTGATTTAGCTGCTTCTTCAGAACTTGCATCGATTAAGTCAGCAATAGCCTCTGCCTGCGCTAGGTCGAGCTTATCGTTAAGGAATGCTCGTTCTGAGAACTCGCCGGGTCTTGCAGTACGGATACCGTCAATCTTTAAGATACGCTTAATCAGCATATCCATTACTACAGGGCCGCCATGGCCTTGCAGCTCAAGAACGTCTTCACCGGTGAAAGAGTGCGGGTTAGGGAAGTACAGTGCGATGCCTTGGTCAAGTTGATGGCCTTGCTCATCGGTAAAAGGCAAATATTCAGCGTAACGTGGACGCAGTGTTTTGCCGGTTACTTCCAATGCGACTTTTTCGGCCAGTGGGCCAGAAACGCGGATAATACCGACACCGCCACGACCTGGTGCGGTTGCTTGGGCGACAATGGTATCTGTAGTCATAAAAAGTGCCTGTGTTTAGCTGTGCCGCTCGGGCAATAAATATCAATTAGCTGAATTGTAATCAGCTCCAATAAAAAAGGCGACCTTTTGGTCGCCTTTGTCTTGGATTAGAACTTACTTAGTGTGTAAGCCTTTCTTTTCCAGAGCCTTGTAAATCAGTGACTGCTGGATAAGTGTTACGATGTTCGAAACCAACCAGTAAAGAACAAGACCTGATGGGAAGAACAGGAAGAACACGGTGAACATGACAGGCATGAATGTCATGATCTTCTGTTGCATTGGGTCTGTAACCGTTGTTGGGCTCATCTTCTGAATCATGAACATTGAAGCACCCATCAGTAGCGGCAAGATGTATAGCGGGTCTTGCGCTGAAAGGTCAGTGATCCAACCGAAGAATGGAGAGTGACGTAGCTCTACCGATTCCATTAGTGCCCAGTACAATGCGATGAAGATAGGCATCTGTAGGATAAGAGGAAGACAGCCGCCTAGCGGGTTTACTTTCTCTTTCTTGTACAGTTCCATCATCTCTTGGCTCATGCGTTGACGGTCATCGCCAATACGCTCACGCATTGCTTGCAGTTTAGGTTGCAGCATGCGCATTTTCGCCATAGAGGTGTATTGCGCTTTCGTTAGTGGGTACATAGCACCACGAACGATAAAGGTTAGACAGATGATTGCCACACCCCAGTTACCCACAAAACTTTGAATGAATGAAAGCAGTGTGTGTAGTGGTTTCGCGATGAACCATAACCAACCGTAGTCAACTACTAGGTCAAGGTGCGGTGCTACTTCTGCCATTTGGCTTTGTAGTTTAGGACCAACCCATAGTGTTGCGCTAAATTTCGCTTCGTCACCGGTTGCGATTGTCTTGTTAGGCAGACGCACACCGATGTCAGCTAGGTTGCCAATCACACGAGTGTAGATATTGGTGTTTGGAGCGTCGTTTGGAATCCACGCCGATGCGAAGTAGTGCTGGATCATCGCTGCCCAACCTTGGCCATTGGCTAGGTTAAGAGACAGGTTACGATCTTGCATATCATCGAAGCTGTATTTCTTGTAGTTGGTGTCTTCAGTTGAGTAAGCACCACCACGGTATGTTGGCATAGTAATGCTGCCCCCATCATCCATTACGTTTTGACGTAGGTGCGCGTACATACCGAAAGTCGCGTTGTTGCCAGAGTTGTTCACTACATCGTATTCAACGTCAACAGCGTAGCTGCCGCGAGTTAGAACGAATGTTTTTGTGTACTCAAGGCCATTCGCTGCATAAGTCATCGGAATGCGCAGTTCGTTTGCATCGTCAGCCATTGTGAAGCTGTCAGCGCTTACTGCGTAGTTAGGACGGTTTGTGCTGCTAAGGTCGATGCCTTGCGGGCCAACTAGACCACTTTGCGCGATGAATTGGTGACCAGCATCGTTCTTCAATAGTTCGAAGTTTGCTTCTGAGTCCAGTTCAGCATCGTATTGGTTTAGGTAAGCTTGAACGATATCGCCACCAACCGTATCAATAGACAGAGTTAATACATCCGTTGTTACAGTAATAGCTTTCGCTGTTGCCTGTTGAGCTGGCGCTGGGTCGAGCTCGTCGGCAAAAGATGGTGCAGGTACAGTGCTGCTTGATTGAGCCTGTTCAACCGGCTGCGGTGCTGGGTTCTTTGCTACTTGCCATTGTTGGAACAATAGGAAAGAAACCAATGCTAGCGCGATCAACAGGATATTACGTTGAGAATCCATCGTTATTTATCTCTGTCTCGTTTTTGAACTGGTGGTACGGGGTCGAAGCCCCCATCATTTAAAGGGTGGCATTTTAATAGACGTTGGCCTGATAACCAACATCCTTTTACAAAACCGTGAGCTTTCAACGCTTCTATAGCGTAACTGGAGCAAGTTGGTTGGAAACGACAGCGCGGTCCGATGAGTGGACTAATAAGACCTTGGTAAAGTCGGACGAATCCGATTGCTAACCACGCGAGGGGCGAGACAGTCGTTGCCATAGCTTGTCAAACAACTTGAACAATTCATCATTGCTTAAATCTTGCGCGCTTTTCTTGGCAATCACAACAAAATCTTTATTAGGAAGTTGATGTTGTTTGTTACGAAAACTTTCTCGAGCGAGACGTTTGAAGCGGTTACGACCAACAGCAGTTTTGATTTGCTTTTTCGGAACGGCTAAACCTAATCGAGGATGAGATAGGTTGTTATTACGAGCAATGATGGTGAAATGAGGTGAGCCAGCTCGGTGAGCTTGCTGGAAGACATTTTGATAATGCTCGGGAGTTAACAAGCGTAACTCCCGATTGAACGCGTACGTATTCAAAATATTCTAGTGATTATTTTGACAGGCGCGCACGGCCTTTTGCACGACGTGCATTAATTACTTTACGACCGTTCTTAGTAGCCATACGTGCACGGAAACCGTGAGTACGCTTGCGCTTTAGAACTGAAGGTTGAAAAGTGCGTTTCATGTTAATTACCTTTACTGATCAGTAGTTTTAGGTTCTTAGTTAACCCGGCGTGGGCATTCATGTCTTCTTTATATATAAAGAGGACAAACCGACGCCTCTCAACAAAGAGGCGGAATTGTAATCACACTCACAAATCGTGTCAACGATTCATGTATGTGAAATTCCGGTCGGGCGATTATACGTAGTGTGAGCAAAATCTCAAGGATCATACGATCCTTATGCTTGATCTTTACTCTATTCCCACTTGATTAAGGAATTTTTTCAACTTGGGATCTTGCGGGTTATCGAAGATTTCCTGCGGTGATCCCTGTTCGACGATGTGACCATCGGCCATGAAGATCACTCTGTCAGCGACTTCTTTGGCAAATTGCATCTCGTGTGTGACCACCAGCATAGTTTGGTGCTGAGTGGCTAAGTGCTTCATTAAACTCAATACTTCGCCCACCCATTCAGGATCGAGCGCGGAGGTTGGTTCATCAAACAGCAGCAGTTCAGGTTGCAGGGCCATGGCGCGGCCAATGCCGACACGTTGCTGTTGACCACCTGATAATGCGGCTGGATAGCTGTCGCCTTTATCACCAAGGCCAATATCGTCCAATATTTGCTGTGCGCGAGCTAATGCATCGGCTTTTTTCCAACCACGAACGGTAATTAAGCCTTCAGCGATGTTTTGCCTAGCGGTCATATGGGCAAATAAAGCGTAGTTTTGAAACACAAAACCGGTTTTTCGGCGCAGAGCGAGCACTTCCGCTTTGGTGTGCTTTTCACTGTTCACACTGACATCATCAATGCTGATCGTGCCTTGGTTAGCTTGTTCGAGAAAGTTAACGCAGCGCAGTAATGTTGATTTACCAGTACCACTGGAACCAATAATGACGATGATTTCACCTTTATTGATTTCAAGGTTTATGCCTTTAAGAACTTCAGTTTCGCCAAAGCTTTTATGAATATTGTCTAATTTGATCATCGTACATACGCCTTATTAAGCTTCTCTTCAGCCCAAATTTGTACTCGGGTTAATATCACCACTACGCCCCAGTAAATCAGCGCTACAGCCAAGAAGGCTTCAAAGAACTTAAAGCTGGATGAGGCCTCCATTTGTGCTTTGGCCATAATTTCAGCTACGCCTAGGGTAAAAGCAAGCGAGGTCGATTTAATCATATCGATGAAGTAGTTCATCAATGAGGGTAAGGCTACGCGGGTGGCTTGTGGCAAGACAATACGGCGCATGGCTTGAGAGGTGGTCATGCCCACCGACAAACTGGCTTCCATTTGGCTGCGATCAATACCAATAATGGCGGCGCGAATACTTTCTGCCATGTAAGCGGCAAAGTGTAAGGTTAAGCCGATCACCGCGGCGCTAAAAGCGTCCAGCCCAACTAACGCAGGGAAAACTTGTGGTAGACCGTAGTAAAGCAAAAATAGCTGCACTAACAGTGGTGTTCCGCGGAAAAAACTGATGTACAGCTGACTTAGTTGATCAAGGACTGGGAGGCGAAAAACACGAATATTGGCGATAACAACCGCTAAGATCAGTGAAAATACCAATCCCCAAGTGGCCATCTCCATGGTTGTGCCGAGATATTTGAATAAAATCGGCATCAGATCCAGCATGTAATTAAAATCGAATCCCATAAATTTACCTAACTAGAGAAAACAAAAGGTGGAATAGAGCATTCCACCTTGAACAGAACTTACTTAACTTTAGCCCTTGAATAACGATATCGGGCTAGGGATGGTAAATTAGTGGGTGATGTCCGCACCAAACCATTTTTCAGAGATTGCTTTTAGAGTGCCGTCTGCACGCATGTCAGCCAGTGCTTTGTTCACTTCTGCTTGAAGCGCTTTGCCCTTGTCGTTATCAAGGAAAGGCCAAGCATTTTGAATGGTTTCAAACGGTTCGCCTGCCAATTGTAGTGGTAGGCCAGTCTTTTTAATTAGCTCTAGTGCAGATAGGCGATCCATCACAAAGGCATCTGCGCGGCCAAGTGCAACATCATGCTCGATACCTGTATCGTAGGTTTTGACGTTGATCTTGCCATCTTTGTCGTAGCTACGTAGCAGTTGCTCAAAGTTAGAACCTAGGTTTACTGCCACGGTTTTACCCGCTAAATCCGCCACACCTTTAATGTCATCGTTGCCTTTACGAACGGTGATTTGCGCGCCATCGACCACGTATGGGTCTGCAAATAGGTATTTCGCTTTACGAGCGTCCGTCATGGTAATTTGGTTTGAAATCGTATCAATACGACCGGTTTCTAGTAGACCAAACAAACCAGAGAAGTTTGCTGTTACGTATTCCACGTTGTAATCATTACGCTTACCAATTTCATCCCATAGATCCACTTCAAAGCCTTGCAGCTTGTCTTGCTGAACGAAAGTAAATGGGAAGTAGCGGCCTGACATACCCACTTTAACGTCAGTTGCTGCTTGTACTGTGGCAGCGGAGAGAGCGATAACTGCAACTGCAGCTTTAATCCAGTTTTTCATAGTGTGACTCCATGTAATTATGGGGATAAATACTACTGTTCTTGTCTGAATTAGATAAATAACCAAGAGCAATAACCTAGACGGCTTAGTAATAAGTTTGTAAATAGAACCCGTTTAACAGGTTAGACGTTGCAAAATAGGTTAAGACGAAGGTGTGGATAACCTGATCGAAAAAACTTTCATTCACAGAGTTATCACCAATTTTAGGATCTAGCTGAAAATGGGCAAATGTGGATCAATGTGTGGGTAAAAAAGGGACGAGATGTGGGGATCTATCGAATTAAGTCGAAAATATTGTGAATAACTTAGATCTTATTCACTGGATCGTCGATCATTTGCTGGCGATCTCGGTTATCAACAGGTAAAATCGCCAGTCTTTTCCGATCTATTACTTCGAGTGGGGGCACTGTGTCATCTTCGCTTTGGTTGCAATGTTTGCAACAGCTTCAAGAAGAGCTACCAGCTACAGAATTCAGTATGTGGGTACGTCCGTTACAAGCGGAGCTCAATGACAATACGCTCACTTTATTTGCACCCAACCGTTTTGTATTGGATTGGGTTCGCGATAAGTATCTCAACAGCATTAATCGTTTATTGCAGGAATACTGCGGTAACGATATTCCAAGTCTACGTTTTGAAGTGGGTAGCCGCCGTGTCAGTGCGCCTGCTCCAGCACCAAAGCGTACTCCAGCAGACGTAGCAGCAGAGTCTTCAGCGCCAGCGCAACTGCAAGCTCGTAAACCGGTACATAAAACTTGGGATGATGACCCACAAGCAGTCGCAAACATTAACCACCGCTCTAACGTAAACCCAAAACACAAGTTCAATAACTTTGTTGAAGGTAAGTCTAACCAACTTGGTTTGGCAGCGGCTCGTCAGGTTTCTGACAACCCAGGCGCAGCGTACAACCCACTATTCTTATACGGTGGTACTGGCCTAGGTAAAACGCACTTATTGCACGCAGTAGGTAATGCCATTGTGGATAACAAGCCAAACGCGAAAGTGGTGTACATGCACTCTGAGCGTTTCGTGCAAGATATGGTTAAAGCACTGCAAAATAACGCGATTGAAGAGTTCAAACGTTACTACCGCAGTGTTGATGCATTACTTATCGATGATATTCAGTTCTTTGCTAATAAAGAGCGCTCTCAAGAAGAATTCTTCCATACTTTCAACGCACTGCTTGAAGGTAATCAACAGATCATTCTTACCTCTGACCGTTATCCTAAAGAGATCAGTGGTGTAGAAGATCGCCTTAAATCTCGCTTTGGTTGGGGTCTAACGGTTGCTATTGAGCCGCCGGAGTTGGAAACCCGCGTCGCGATCTTGATGAAGAAAGCAGAAGATCACCAAATTCATCTTGCTGATGAAGTGGCGTTCTTTATTGCTAAGCGTCTACGTTCAAATGTTCGTGAGCTTGAAGGTGCATTGAACCGTGTCATCGCCAACGCGAACTTTACCGGCCGCCCAATTACGATTGATTTTGTGCGTGAAGCGCTGCGCGATCTACTGGCTCTACAAGAAAAGCTGGTGACGATTGATAACATTCAAAAGACCGTGGCGGAATACTACAAAATCAAAGTAGCCGATCTATTGTCTAAGCGTCGTTCACGTTCAGTTGCGCGTCCTCGTCAGCTTGCTATGGCGCTGGCAAAAGAGCTAACCAACCACAGCTTGCCAGAAATTGGTGATGCGTTTGGTGGCCGTGACCATACGACTGTACTTCATGCATGTCGTAAGATTGAGCAACTACGTGAAGAGAGCCACGATATCAAAGAAGATTACTCGAACTTGATTCGTACCCTTTCTTCTTAATTCGCTGTATTCTAGTCAGTGGCTTTGTGGCAGTGATGCCACCGCAATAACGAATTTTAATAAGAGCGCATTATGAAATTTACCATTCAACGTAGCCACCTTTTGAAACCGCTACAGCAGGTTTCTGGTGCTTTAGGTGGTCGACCGACGTTGCCAATTTTAGGCAACCTGCTTATCAAGGTTGAAGACAACACACTATCGATGACAGCCACGGATTTAGAGGTGGAGTTGATCAGCCGAGTCACCCTAGAAGGTGACTTTGAAGCGGGTAGTGTGACCGTACCTTCACGTAAGTTCCTTGATATCTGTCGTGGTCTTCCTGACGAATCAGTGATTACCTTTGTTCTTGAAGGTGATCGCGTTCAAGTGCGCTCTGGCCGTAGCCGATTCTCTCTATCTACGTTACCTGCTAATGACTTTCCAAACATTGAAGATTGGCAAAGTGAAGTAGAAGTGTCGCTGACACAAGGTGAGCTACGTGCATTGATTGAGAAAACTCAGTTCTCAATGGCAAACCAAGATGTGCGTTACTACCTCAACGGTATGTTGTTTGAGATTGAGTCCACCACATTGCGTAGCGTTGCCACCGATGGCCACCGTATGGCGGTATCGCAAACTCAGCTAGGGGCTGACTTTGCACAAAAGCAAATCATTGTGCCGCGTAAAGGTGTGCAAGAGCTGGTTAAGCTGTTGGATGCGCCTGAGCAACCTGTTGTGTTGCAAATTGGCAGTTCAAACCTACGTGCAGAAGTGAACAACTACGTATTTACCTCTAAGCTGGTGGATGGTCGATTCCCTGACTACCGCCGCGTAATGCCGCAAACCACCACTAAAACGCTTGAAGCGAGTTGTGATGAGCTGCGCCAAGCTTTCTCTCGTGCTGCGATTCTTTCGAATGAAAAATTCCGTGGTGTACGAGTGAACTTAGCGGACAGCGAAATGCGCATTACTGCTAACAACCCTGAGCAAGAAGAAGCGGAAGAGATGTTGGACGTGAGCTTTGAAGGTGAAGCGATCGAGATCGGTTTCAACGTGAGCTATGTATTGGATGTACTCAATACGCTGCGCTGTGAAAAAGTACGTGTGTCGATGTCAGACGCCAATGCCAGCGCATTGATTGAAAACGCCGATGACGATAGCGCAATGTACGTGGTAATGCCGATTCGACTCTAGCATGCCGCTTACCCGTCTTATTATTCAGCAATTTCGAAACGTTAAAGCCTGTGATATTGAACTATCAGCAGGCTTTAACTTTCTTATTGGCCCGAACGGCAGTGGCAAAACCAGCGTGCTGGAAGCCATCTATTTGCTCGGTCATGGTCGTTCATTTAAGAGTTCATTGACTGGACGAGTGATCCAAAATGAGTGTGACGAGCTGTTTGTACATGGCCGTTTTTTGAACTCGGATCAATTTGAGCTACCAATTGGCATTAATAAGCAGCGTGATGGCTCGACAGAGGTTAAAATAGGCGGTCAATCTGGGCAAAAGTTAGCTCAATTGGCACAGGTTCTACCATTGCAGTTAATCCACCCTGAAGGGTTCGATTTGCTCACTGACGGGCCCAAACATCGCCGTGCATTTATTGATTGGGGTGTGTTTCATACCGAGTCAGCATTTTACGATGCATGGGGACGTTTTAAGCGTTTGAACAAACAACGCAATGCGTTACTAAAAACTGCGCGCAGTTATCGTGAACTCAGTTACTGGGATCAAGAGATGGCTCGCTTGGCTGAGAATATTAGCCAATGGCGTGCTCACTATGTGGAGCAAATGACCGCCAAAGCAGAACAAATATGTCGCACATTTTTGCCAGAATTTGATATTCAATTGAAGTATTATCGTGGCTGGGATAAGGACTCGCCTTATCAAAGCATCCTCGAAAACAACTTCGAGCGCGATCAATCGCTTGGTTACACCTTTAGTGGGCCAAATAAAGCGGATTTGCGCATAAAAGTGAACGGTACACCAGTTGAAGATGTGCTTTCACGGGGTCAGTTAAAACTGATGGTGTGTGCGCTGCGTGTCGCGCAAGGGCAGCACCTAACCGAAATGACCGGAAAGCAATGCATTTATCTCATTGATGACTTTGCATCGGAATTAGATAGTCAACGTCGTAAGCGCCTAGCGGATTGCTTAAAAGAGACGGGGGCTCAAGTTTTTGTAAGCTCTATTACCGAAAGCCAAATCGACGATATGAACGACGATAATGGCAAGATGTTCCATGTGGAACATGGCACAATAGAGCCAGTATAAATAGCGGAAGATAACTCATGTCTGAAAATTACGATTCATCGAGTATTAAAGTACTGAAGGGTCTGGATGCTGTTCGTAAGCGTCCAGGTATGTACATCGGCGACACGGACGACGGTACCGGCCTCCATCACATGGTCTTTGAGGTGGTGGATAACTCAATTGATGAAGCGTTGGCAGGTCACTGTAAAGACATCATTGTGACAATCCATGAGGATAACTCTGTTTCTGTTAGTGATGATGGTCGTGGTATTCCAACGGAAATGCACCCAGAAGAGAAAGTATCAGCAGCTGAAGTTATCATGACGGTACTTCACGCGGGTGGTAAGTTCGATGACAACTCATACAAGGTATCGGGCGGTCTACACGGTGTAGGTGTTTCAGTAGTAAACGCTTTGTCTGAAAAAGTAACCCTAACGATTCATCGTGGCGGTCATATCCATACACAAACTTACCATCACGGTGAGCCACAAGCGCCACTAGCGGTTGTAGGTGATACGGATAAAACGGGTACGCAAATCCGTTTCTGGCCAAGTGGTGAAACCTTCTCAAATACTGAGTTCCACTACGATATCCTAGCAAAGCGTCTACGTGAGCTATCTTTCCTAAACTCTGGTGTTTCTATCATGCTTAAAGATGAGCGTGAAGAAGACAAGAGCGATCACTTCATGTTTGAAGGTGGTATCCAAGCGTTTGTTGACCACCTAAACACCAACAAGACGCCAATCATCGAGAAAATCTTCCACTTCGACTACGAGCGTGAAGATGGCATCTCGGTAGAAGTGGCAATGCAATGGAACGACGGTTTCCAAGAGAACATCTACTGTTTCACCAACAACATTCCTCAGCGTGATGGTGGTACTCACCTTGCTGGTTTCCGTGCAGCACTAACTCGTACCTTGAACTCGTTCATGGACAAAGAAGGCTTCTCTAAGAAAGCGAAGACAGCGACATCTGGTGATGATGCGCGTGAAGGTCTAACGGCTGTTGTTTCAGTGAAAGTGCCAGATCCTAAGTTCTCAAGCCAAACAAAAGACAAGCTGGTTTCTTCAGAAGTGAAATCAGCGGTTGAATCTGCAATGGGTGAAAAACTGTCAGAGTTCTTAGTAGAGAACCCGACAGAAGCGAAGATGGTTTGTTCTAAAATCATCGATGCGGCTCGTGCTCGTGAAGCAGCGCGTAAAGCTCGTGAAATGACTCGTCGTAAAGGCGCATTAGACCTAGCAGGTCTTCCAGGTAAACTGGCAGACTGTCAGGAAAAAGACCCAGCACTCTCTGAACTATACATAGTGGAGGGTGACTCGGCAGGCGGCTCCGCAAAACAAGGCCGTAACCGTAAGAACCAAGCGATTCTTCCACTGAAAGGTAAAATCCTTAACGTAGAGAAAGCGCGTTTCGACAAGATGCTTTCTTCACAAGAAGTGGCGACACTGATTACCGCTCTAGGTTGTGGTATCGGTCGTGACGAATACAACCCAGATAAACTGCGTTACCACAACATCATCATCATGACCGATGCCGACGTCGATGGTTCGCACATCCGTACGCTACTATTGACCTTCTTCTACCGTCAAATGCCAGAGCTTATCGAGCGTGGCTACGTGTACATCGCTCAACCACCGCTTTACAAAGTGAAGAAAGGTAAACAAGAGCAGTACATCAAAGATGAAGATGCAATGAACCAATACCAAGTGGCACTAGCACTTGATAACGCATCTCTACACGTGAATGCAGAAGCGCCAGCGCTTTCTGGTGAAGCTCTAGAGAAGCTAGTTCAGCAATACAATGCAGGTATCAAGCTGGCTGAACGTATGAGCCGTCGTTACCCACACGCATTGGTTCATGAACTAATTTACACGCCGCGTCTAACAGCAGAACAATGCCACGATGCAGCCGCTGTTGAAGCTTGGACTAAGCAGCTAGTTGAGCAGTTAAATGCTAAAGAAGTGGGCGCTAGTCAATACAGCTTCGAAGTAGAGCAGCACGCTGAGCTTGGCCTAAACCTACCTAAGATTGTGGTTCGTACTCACGGTGTGACACATGATTACGCACTAAGCGTTGATCTGTTTAACTCGAAAGAATACGGCAAGCTAGCGGATCTATCTGAAGCGTTAGAAGGTCTAATCGAAGAAGGTGCTTACATCAAACGTGGCGAGCGTACTCTGCCAGTAACAAGCTTTGTAGAAGCACTTGAGTGGTTGATTAAAGAATCACGTCGTGGCCTAAGCCTACAGCGCTACAAAGGTCTAGGTGAGATGAACCCAGATCAGCTTTGGGAAACCACAATGGACCCAGAAACGCGCCGTATGATGCAAGTAACGATTGAAGATGCAGTCGGTGCAGACCAACTGTTCACCACGTTAATGGGTGACCAAGTTGAGCCTCGTCGTAACTTCATCGAGGAAAACGCACTCAAGGTAGCCAACTTAGACGTTTAGTATCTTTGATACTTCGCTCTTTCGCTTAATTTCTGTGTCAGAGGTGCTCACATACCTTCGTATGCTCCGCGCCTCTTTCTTGAACTAAAGCGAAATAGCTTCGTCTCAAAACACTAAATTATTATAAAGCACTGTCCTTTGGATGGTGCTTTTTTGTATTTGTAAGGTATTGAAAAATAAAGGTGTGAAAAATAATTTAAAATAATCCCTTGAAAGTGATTTGAGCTATCCACATATCTAGTAGTGAAGAGGATGACTGTCTTGCTCAACAGAGAAGAAACAGGTTTTCTGGATTCGCTGAATAGGTATCGCTCAGGAGAGGATAACCTTGAAAGCACACAATTGAACTTGATTCATACCTATGTCCCTGTGCTATGAGAGCCCGAGGAGTAGTGAATGAGTCCCTTAGTCGGCAGCAATTCTATGCAGAATAGATCCGCGCAAACTCACGACTAAGACTATTGCTTACTATGAGGATAGCATTATGAGAACTGTAGATTTCACTCCACTTTACCGCAACGCAATTGGCTTCGACCGTCTATTCAACATGATGGAAGCCAACACAGCCAAAAATTCTTCTGGCGGTTACCCTCCTTACAACATTGAGCAAAAAGACGAAAACAACTTCCGTATTACTATGGCAGTTGCTGGCTTCGCTGATGACCAACTCGATCTGACTCAAAAAGAAAATATGTTGATAGTAAAAGGTGAGCGTAAAGCTGAAGAAGGCAAACAATACGTTTATCAAGGTATTGCAGAGCGCGATTTCGAGCGTAAATTCCAATTGGCAGACTACGTAAAAGTAGTTGGTGCAAGCATGGAAAACGGTCTATTGCACATTGACCTAGAACGCGAAATCCCAGAAGCGATGCAACCACGTAAGATTGCGATTAACGGCAGCAAGCTAATCGAAGGCTAATTACTACTGGCTTTAACTAGCCATATATATCGGGTATTAAGAGTGAAAGAGCACCGTTATTTCTAAGGAAATGGGTGCTCTTTTTTGTATCCAAGGGAAGTGAAAAATCAGCCTTGCTGATATGCCTTCTCAACCTCTTCAGCAATGATCTTAATGCCTTGCTGCATCTTCTCATCATCTTGAACGTAGTTCATACGCAGGCATTGATGGGCGTGATCCCACTCATCTTCTTGGCCGATGAAGAAATACTCCCCCGGAACAATTAACACGCCTCGAGCTTTTAAGCGTTTATACAGTTCCATGGTGGTGATTGGTAGTTCGTCAAACCACAACCACAAGAATATTGCGCCTTCGGGCTTATGGATGCGAAAACGTGAGTCGGGAATGGCTTGTTGTAGTAATTCAACCGCACGTAGCGATTTGTTTTGGTAAAACGGTTTGATGGTGTTTTCGCTAAGCTTGAGTAGATCGCCTTGCTCAATCATGTGATTCGCGAGTGCAGGGCCTAAGCTACCTGGTGCTAAACTGATGATGCCATTCATGTTGGTCATCGCTTGGGTGACTTCTTCGTTGGCGATTACAATGCCACAACGCACGCCAGGTAGGCCAAGCTTAGATAGGCTCATACACAAAATGGTGTTGTCATTCCAAAATGGCTTCACATCTTCGAAGATGATATTTGGGAAAGGCAGACCATAGGCATTGTCTATGATGAGAGGGATATTGTTCTCACGCGCTAGCTTATCGAGCTTTTGAATCTCTTCGTCCGTCAGTACGTTGCCGGTTGGGTTGGTTGGGCGTGAAGCGCAGATCGCCGCGACTGATTCATCCACTTTCAATTGTTCAAAATCGACGTGGTATTTGAATAGCCCATTTTCCAAAAGCTCGATTTCAGGGTGGTATGAGATGAAAATGTTCTCATCAATTCCCGCGTCCCCATAACCAATGTATTCCGGAGCTAAAGGCAGAAGGATTTTTTTCAGTGAGCCATCTGGCTGTTTGCCAGCAAGTAAATTGAATAGGTAGAAAAAACCACTTTGGCTGCCATTGGTTAGGCTAATGTTCTTCTCACTGATGTCCCAACCGTAAGTCTCTTTGAATAATTGTGCGAGCGCTTTTACAAAGCTGTCTTTGCCTTGAGGGCCATCATAGTTAGCGAGAGCTGCAACCAATTCGCCGTTGGCGAGCATAGTCTCACTGGCTTGGTGAAAGTAATCGAGCATGGCTGGGATGGCGGCAGGGTTGCCTCCTCCAAGCATGATGGCGCCCGGTGTCCGTAAGCCATCATTCAAATCATCCATAAGTTGGGTAATACCCGAGTACTGATTAAATTTTTCACCAAATTGAGAGAACTGCATCTGTAATTAAACCTAATTCATTGCGTTTGCTTCGTGTTAGTTCACGCCAGTGCTTGGCTGACGAATCGAATAATCCTTGAACATACCGCAATGGCTATGAGACGCAAAGCACAAATTCATCTAATAATGGATAAAAGTGCTTTTCTCTGGTTATGACGGGTGTGGTTAAAAGTGATTTAAAACCGAGGCTATGTGAAAGTATGAAATGCTGGTGGCCAGAAAAGAAAAGGGAAGCCGAAGCTTCCCTTACGCAATTGTCTTTTACTCACCGGTATAAACCACTAAGACCTTGTCATCCTGATATTGGCGCTCGAATGCGTAATACCCTTCTTGCTGTCGAGTGATATGTTTACCTTGGGCGATGGCTGGATGGCGTTGGCGGAACTCTCCAAGTTTTTGCCAATGTTGTAATAACGCCTGTCGCTCATCTTTAATTTGTGCCCATGGCATATCCGATCGTGTGCCTTGGTGACTATCTGAGCCCGCAAAACTGACGTCACGCGCGATCTCATCACCGTAGAATATTTGAACCGCACCAGGGGCGAGCATTAAAGCATTCGCTGCACGGGCTTGGTTGTCGATACTTTGGCTGCGCGACCAAAACAGCTGAGTGTCGTGAGAGGATAGATAACTCAGCACATTAAACTCAGGATCTTGGTTGATGCGTTCAGCATAGCGCGCGTAGTCTTTATCCAAGCTTGCAAAACAGTTGAGCGCTTTAGGTGCGATGTCGGTTTGGAACTCAAAGTTAATAATCGAATCGAAGCCGTTATCAAAGTATGGGCTTTTCACTACACTGTGTGCCCATACTTCTCCTGTCATCCAAAATGGCAGGTTATCCAAAGCTTTGTTTGGATTGTTTTGCTTCCATTCGGCCAGTGCTTGATTGGCGCTTGTTTTTAGCTCCGCCCAAGCTTGCATCTCAACATGTTTAGCAGTGTCTACGCGAAAGCCATCAATACCATATTCACGTACCCAGTCTGATAGCCAAGTAATTAAGTGCTTACGTGGTGTCTGCTGACTGTCTTGGGCGTTGGTTTCTTTATTGCGGTAAAAATTGGGTAATCCAGTTTTTTGATTCGATTCGGTTTTAAGGTCCGGTAAGAAGCTCAACGACATGGTGATGTCGTTGTAGCCTGGGGCGTCATAGTTACCGATATCGGTGCGAAGCCAATCTTTGCCCCACCATTTGTCCCATGCTTCGCCATCGTTATATTTGATGTAGTCGTTGAAACTGTGCCAGTTTTGGCCTTGCTTAGGTGTCCAGTCGGTCCACTTCTCACCAAGGATCTGTTTAGCCTCTTGGTCATCAAGATAGAGTGCACCAAAACCAAATTCCTGCATATCTGCTAGCGTGGCATAACCGGTATGGTTCATCACTACATCCCAGATGACGCGAATGCCTTTACTATGAGCGGTATCAATGAAGGTACGCAGTTCGTCCTCTGTGCCCATATTGGCGTCAAGTTTGGTCCAGTCTTGATGGTAATAGCCGTGATAACCATAGTGTTTGAAATCGCCATTACTGCCACCGCCAACCCAGCCATGGATTTGCTCTAGTGGTGAGGTTATCCAAATCGCATTCACGCCGAGAGATTCGATATAGTCGAGTTTTTTGGTTAATCCGGCTAAGTCGCCGCCGTGAAATGTGCCAATTTCGTGTTCGTCATCTTTGCTTCGACCGTAACTCTGGTCATTGTTGGGATTGCCATTGTAGAAACGGTCAGTCATAACAAAATAGACGGTGGCGTTATCCCAGCTAAATGGTTGAACTTCCTGTTGGACAACCTCTTCAAGTAACAACAGTCCTTGGCTCATTGGCGCAGGTTGTAGAGTAATAGATCCATTTTCTACAATGGCTTGTTGGCCTGATAGGGCATCTCGAATGACAGTACCATCAGAGAATGTTTTCGCTACATTGATGGTTTTAGCAACCTCAATGGCAACAGGGCATGTGTATTGAACAACCTGTGGTTGGTTGGCTTTAGCTTCGACAGTGAGCTCGTTGCTATTAGAGTTGAGGGTGAACTGGTAGCGGCTGGTTTTGAATATGCGTAATGGCATCGCTTGATTGCCAGCACAGTCATTCACTTTAAGCGGTTGGTTGAACTTAATTCGATCACCTTCAGCGAGCGCATAGCTACTACCACAGCTGTTGTGGTTATCCGCGATGGTGACTGAGTATTGGCCTTTTTCAAGCACTTGCTCTGCAACGAGTAAGCCTTGTTCATTAGGCTGAAATAGAGCGGTATTGTCTCCAATCGTTAATGCGATGGTGTTGTCTGGAATTGTATTGCCTTGCAGTTGGCTACAGGCGCTGAGTAGGCCGATAGAGAGCGCTGAAATGGTTTTCTTCATTGTGTCCTTCCCTCGAATAAACGCCTCAGTTATAACAAAACTGACCCTCTACAATCCGAGTGATGTGACCGTTTCTCCTGCTACAAAACTTTGCCTAGTTCACAAATCGATTTATAAATTCATCTGCTTTTGAATAGGCAATAAAAAAAGGGAAACCATGACTGGTTTCCCCTTCGTTCTATTTTATTTCAATGCGGCTTATTTTTGCAGCAATGAAATGTCCGCAATCTGTAGGAACAAGTTACGTAGGTTGTTTAGCAGTGTTAGACGGTTCTTCTTCAGAGCTTCGTCATCAGCCATCACCATTACGTTATCGAAGAATGCATCTACTGGCTCACGTAGGTCAGCTAGCTTGCTTAGTGCTTGTTGGTAGTTACCTGTTGCAAATGCTGGCTCTAGCGCTTCAGTCATCACTTCAACGCTTTCTGCTAGCGTCTTCTCTGCGTCTTCTTGTAGAAGTGCAAGGTCGATTTCTGCTGCTAGTTCGCCGTCGAATTTCGCTAGGATGTTACCTACACGCTTGTTCGCTGCTGCTAGTGCTTCTGCTGCTTCTAGCTCACGGAAGTGAGATACCGCTTTCACGCGTTGGTCGAAGTCTGCTGGTTTAGTTGGACGGTTAGCCAGTACAGCTTGGATGATGTCCACGCTGAAGCCTTCGTCTTTGTACCATGCATTGAAACGACCAAGCATGAATTCGATAACGTCGTCTGCAACGTTCGCGTTTGTTAGCTTATCGCCAAACAGAGACTGAGCTTTCGCAACTAGGTCTGTTAGGTCTAAGTTGTAGCCGTTTTCTACGATGATACGCAGCACACCTAGAGATGCACGACGCAGTGCAAATGGGTCAGAACCTTTTGGTGCTTGGCCGATGCCGAAGATACCAACGATTGTGTCTAACTTGTCTGCCATTGCAACTGCAGATGAAATACCAGTGCTTGGTAGATCGTCACCCGCGAAACGAGGCATGTACTGCTCGTAAAGTGCTAGTGCAACTTGCTCGTCTTCACCATCGTGAGTTGCGTAGTGCATACCCATTACACCTTGAGTATCGGTAAATTCAAATACCATTGATGTCATTAGGTCACACTTCGCTAGTAGGCCTGCACGCTTAGATTTTTCAACGTCAGCGTCGATCTGCTCTGCGATGTAGCCAGCAAGTTCAGTAATACGGTCTGTCTTATCTTTGATAGTACCAAGCTGCTTCTGGAAGATAGCTTGTTCTAGCTCTGGTAGACGGTCGATAAGAGGACGCTTACGGTCAGTGTTGAAGAAGAATTCAGCATCCGCTAGACGTGGACGTACAACCTTTTCATTACCTTCGATTACGTAGCGAGGCTCTTTTGATTCAATGTTCGATACGAAGATGAAGTTTGGTAGTAGCTTCTTGTTGTCATCGTAAACAGGGAAGTACTTCTGGTCACCTTTCATGGTGTAAACCAGAGCTTCAGAAGGCACTTTTAGGAACTCTTCTTCAAACTTCGCAGTAAGAACGACAGGCCACTCAACCAGAGATGTTACTTCTTCAACTAGGTCATCTTCTAGATCCGCTGTGCCGCCAACGGCTGCTGCCGCTTTTTGTGAGTCAGCAAGGATGATGGCTTTACGCGCTTCGTAATCTGCCATTACTTTACCGCGCTCTTCTAGAATTGCTGGGTATTGCTCTGCAGAATCGATAGTGAACTCTTGCTCACCCATGAAGCGGTGACCACGGATAGTGCGGTCAGACGCTACGCCTAGGATCTCACCTTCAATCAGGTCAGAGCCCATCAGCATAGTAAGTGTCTTAACTGGACGAATAAACTGAGTCGTCTTGTTACCCCAACGCATTGGTTTCGCGATTGGTAGGTTACCTAGTGCTTTTGCTGCTAGCTCAACAACGATTTCAGTTGTTGCTTGGCCTTTCACTTCTTGTTTGAACAGAAGCCATTCGCCTTTGTCTGTTACTAGACGGTCAGCTTGCTCAACAGTGATGCCGTTACCACGAGCCCAACCTTGAGCCGCTTTAGTCGCGTTACCGTCAGCATCGAATGCCACAGAAACTGCAGGACCACGCTTTTCAACCACTTTGTCAGCTTGACCTTCAGCAAGACCAGCAACCTTAAGTGCTAGACGACGAGGAGCCGCGTACCATTTCACACCTTCGTGTGCTAGGTCTGCGCCTTTAAGCTCTGCTTCGAAGTTTGCAGCGAAAGCTTCCGCTAGGGTACGAAGTTGCGTTGGTGGTAGCTCTTCAGTACCTAGCTCAATTAGAAATTCTTTTGCCATGATTACTTCTCCTCGCCTTGTTTCTTACACATTGGGAAGCCGAGTGCTTCACGAGATGCGTAGTACGCTTCTGCAACCGCTTTAGTTAGGTTACGAATACGAAGGATGTAACGTTGGCGCTCTGTAACAGAGATAGCTTTACGCGCATCAAGAAGGTTGAATGCGTGTGCTGCTTTAAGAATGCGCTCGTAAGCAGGTAGAGGTAGCGGTTTCTCTAGCTCAAGTAGCTCTTTAGATTCTTTCTCACATTGGTCAAAGAAGCTAAATAGGAAATCTACGTCAGCGTGCTCGAAGTTGTAGGTTGATTGTTCCACTTCGTTTTGGTGGAAGATATCACCGTAAGTCACGTTGCTGCCGTCTGGTGCTACGTTCCATACAAGATCGTAAACAGAGTCTACTTCTTGGATGTACATTGCTAGACGTTCGATACCGTAAGTGATTTCACCTGTTACTGGTTTACACTCAAGGCCGCCAACTTGTTGGAAGTAAGTAAACTGAGTTACTTCCATGCCGTTAAGCCATACTTCCCAACCTAGACCCCATGCGCCTAGTGTTGGGTTTTCCCAGTTGTCTTCTACGAAACGAATGTCGTGAACAAGTGGGTCGATACCAAGCACTTCAAGTGAGCCTAGGTACAACTCCTGAATGTTATCTGGAGATGGTTTTAGAGCTACTTGGAATTGATAGTAGTGCTGCAGACGGTTCGGGTTCTCACCGTAACGACCATCGGTCGGACGACGAGAAGGTTGAACGTATGCCGTAGACATTGGCTCTGGGCCAAGTGCACGTAAACATGTCATTGGGTGAGAGGTACCCGCACCTACTTCCATATCTAGAGGTTGAACGATGGTACAACCGTTTTGTGCCCAATAATCCTGCAGCGCGAGGATCATTCCCTGGAAGGTTTTGATATCGTATTTTTGCATAGCCTGCTTCGCGCGATTCTTCTGAATGAATTTAATGAAAATAACGATCAAGTATACCGAGATATCGTGCGTGGTAGTAGAGGGAATCTTGCTTATTTCATAGGCAAAAGCGTTTAGTTTGCTCTAAACACAAAATTTTCCACCAAAACTGCAGTCAACTACGCCTGATAGCGGTTTTTGACTGCAGTTTCTCGGCTTGCAACTGGCTAGGTTACTGATTAGAATTGCGCCGTCTTTGGGGAGTAGCTTACTAATTCAACAACCTCGTTGAAACGTTCGTTCGTCAACATACTTGGTGCCAAATCACCATGGCGTTCGAGACTCATCATTCCACGATGGGTTTAGCAAGACCTTAGACAAATCATCACAAACCAGGGTGGGGAGTGAGGTTTGTCTTTGGAAATATAATAATAATCCCCGCCCTAATATGAGCAATGTTGTGAGCGTTCTAGCTATATCTTTAACGACTGTAGCGATAGCTGAGATAGGGGATAAAACCCAACTGTTGTCTTTGCTGTTAGCCAGTCGCTTTCGTAAACCTGTGCCAATTATTTTGGCCATCTTATTGGCGACTCTTGCCAACCATGCCTTAGCAGCATGGTTAGGAGTAGTGGTGGCCGATCATGTTTCTCCTGAAGTTCTCAAATGGGGTATTGCAGCGAGCTTTTTAGCTATGGCTGTGTGGGTGTTAGTGCCTGACAAAATTGATGAAAATGAAACCTACTCAGGTAAAAGTGCTTTCTTTACCAGTTTTATGGCCTTTTTCATTGCAGAGATTGGCGATAAAACGCAAATTGCGACCTCAATTATTGGTGCGCAGTACGCTGATGCTTTGCTGCTAGTGGTGATCGGTACGACGCTTGGCATGATGGTGGCAAATGTGCCTGTTGTGCTGATGGGGAATTTCTCTGCCGACAAATTACCGTTAGCCCTTATTCGCAAGATAACGTGTGCCATCTTTGTTGCATTGGCGATTGGCGCAGCGTTCTTCTCTTAAATTTGCCTAATCGCTGATAATGAATGACGTGCGGCCAGATGGATATTTTAATCTGGTCGCATTTTAATCAGAATAGTGGCGAATTCGATTAAATCTGATTTGTTGTAATCTTTCATCAAACGGCACAAAAATAGATGATGTGCTGCTCAAATATTCCGCAATTTGACGGCCAAAGTTGTTGTTCAATTATCAAACAGCAAATTTTTGTAATGAACATGCAACGCTATGTTTTTTATTAGATTTTCGTCATATTGATGTCGTAAATTATTCTCGTTATTTTCTATGCGATTTTATTCATAAGGTATCGCTATGAAAACAACTCTTTTATCTACCGTGGTTGCCTCTGCAATCGCGTTTTCTGCAAGTTCTGTTGTTGCGGCTGATTTAGATGAGATGTCTCAACTGACAATCATCCCAAACCATAACCCATCGCTTATCCGCAACTTTAACCCTTATGCAGTATCTCGCCTGCATACTGCGCGTGACTTTATCTTCGAGCCGTTGGTGATCTTTAATGAGCTGAAAGGCAATGTGCCAGAGTACCGTTTGGCAACAGGCTTTGCGCTAAGTGAAGACCTACTCAGCATTACTTTCGATTTACGTGAGGGCGTGACTTGGTCTGATGGCGAAACGTTCGATGCAGACGATGTGGTATTCACTTTTGATTTAGTTCGTAAACACCCAAACATTGATGATCGCGGCATTAACAGCAAAGTGAAGTCAGTTGAAAAGCTTGGCCCTTACAAAGTGCGTTTTAACTTAGATAAGGTGAACACCAACATCGGTTACGAAATCGCGCAAGTTCCGGTTGTGCCGGAGCACCAATGGAAGTCAGTTGAAGACCCAGCGGCATTTATGAACCCGAATCCTGTCGGCACAGGGCCATTTACTGAACTACCTAAGTTTACTTCGACTCTGTTCCTTCAATGTCGTAACCCGAATTACTGGGATAATGACAATCTCGATGTGGACTGTTTACGTGTACCGCAAATGAACCATAACGACCAAGTGTTGGGTGAGTTAATGAACTCACGCATTGACTGGGCAGGCTCGTTCATTCCTGATATTGATCAGACTTTCCTAAAAGCCTCGAAGAACCATGGTTACTGGTATCCGCCAGCAGGTACGCAAGCATTCATGTTTAACTACGCGTCAAAAGACAAAGTGAAACATGAAGTACTGAACGATATTCAGTTCCGCCGTGCCTTCTCAATGGCGATTGACCGCCAAACGCTGATTGATATTGCGAACTACGGTAACGCGGTATTGAATGATTTTGCTTCTGGCCTCGGCTATGCGTTTGAAACTTGGTCTGATGAAGCGGTACATAACCAGTACAAACCGTTTATGACTTACTCGCCAGAAAAAGCAAAAGCACTATTAGCAGAAGCTGGCTATAAAGATATCGACAACGATGGCTTTGTTGAGTCTCCATCTGGTGAGAAGTTTGAATTGAGCATTCAATCACCTCAAGGTTGGACGGATTTCAACAACACAGTAATGTTGGCTTCTGAGCAGTTGCTTGAAGTGGGTATTAAAGTGAAAGCGCGTACACCTGATTTCTCTATCTACAATAAGAGCATGCTAGGTGCGGATTACGATATCGCTTACACCAACTACTTCCATGGTCCAACACCACACAAATACTGGGATAGTGGTTACCACTCGCGCCTACAAGCGTCTGAAGGTATGCCGCGCTTTGCAATGCACCACTGGAAGAACGATAAGTTAGATAGCTTGCTAGATAGCTTCTACAAAACAGCAGATAGCCAAGAGCAGCAAAATATTGCTCATGACATTCAAAAGCTGATCGCAGAAAACCAAGTAACAGTGCCAGTATTGTCTGGACCTAACTTCTACCAATACAACACCACTCGCTTTACTGGCTGGTGGACAGAGGATAATCCAAAAGGTCGTCCAATGGTTTGGGAAGGTACACCAGAACGCCTACTACACGTACTAGACCTAAAACCACGTAGCTAATCCGTTAGCCTACAAAAGCTCAACACATAAACCCAAAAGGCTCTAATCTTAGATTAGGGCCTTTTTTATGCCTGATGATCTAACCTATAAAGAAGAAAAGTGAGTTTGTTCAAACTCTTAAGTAAATTCGGTGAAATGCGTGACCGCTGACATATTAGTGTCACAATTGTCATGCTACTTTAATCATAACAACAGTGGCGGAGGGCAAAATTATGCTGACACGTTACATGGGGATGACCCCAAAAAGTCAGAGCTATTTGTTCACATTTGGCTTAGCACTGACCATTCTCGGTATGATGTTGACGGATATGTGGCTGCCGATGGTGGCAGGTGCCATTATTCTTGCAGGCTTAACGGTCGAATCTTGGATTCGCGTGGCACACATTATCCCAATGCATGAACAGATGCGCTCAATGCAAAAACAGATAAACAAGCTGCAATCTGAAATACGTACGCTTGAGTACGACGAATAATCGCTCACAGAACAAACCAAAACGGCTGCCAATGGCAGCCGTTTTACTATCTGTTTTCCAACGAAGTATTCTAGCTTAAGCCTTTTTTGATCAGGTACTGGTAAGGCAGCTCATCAGTCTTAGCATCAATTAATTGATGATCCATAAAGCGGCAAAAGCTTGGGATATCTCGAGTGGTTGATGGGTCATCTGCTTTCACTAACAGAACCTCACCATCTTGCATGTTGCGAATTGTCTTCCTGACCATCATTACTGGCTCTGGGCAGCGTAATCCTTCTGCCTCTAGGGTATGCGTTACCTGCTCTGAATTCATTGTCATGGTCATATCTGTGTTGCTCGATTAAGGCGGTAGATAATACTAGTGAAGAAAAAATATTCAATAATCACTTGGCAAAAGGATCATTTTGTTTTAATTTAATTAACAAGTTGGTAACAAAAATAAAAGAGAGAATGGAAATGCTAACCCCACTCGATAGACTTTCTATCTATTCTGTCCTCTGTTTTATCGCGTTAAGCACTCTTGTTATGCGTTCACCTGCTGAGGATTCTTTGATGCCATTGATTAGCGTTGCAGCCACAATTGTAGGGATTTGGCTTGAAATACGCCAGTGGCAAGGATCTTCTTCTAAAGAGTGCTGACTAACTGAGACATTGTAATTGTCATATTAATTCCGCCAAAACTCTATTCCGACACTATCCCCAGTTTTCTTGGGCTTCCCCGCCGAAAGGCGGGATTTTTTTGCCTGATAGACTCAATTTTATAATGATTAGTTTAGTTTTTTGTTAAGCACTATGTTGCTTACATTCGGCTTACAAAAAACGCCTTGCAAAAGAAGTGGTTAAACGCAATTATCGCGCCCCTCATCGATAGGTTTGCAGTTTATAAATGTCAGGCGAACTATAGAGAGTTTGATTTATCAGGTTTTATGCTGTTCGCTTTTTATAGGGATGTTGGATTCATACTCGTCGCAGACTTTTGTTATACGAACCAGTGCGAGGCATTATGAAAAATATCTCTACAAAACTATTATTGATTCCACTTCTTTTTTCCCTTTCATTGATAACAATCCATCTTTTAAATGAGTCTGTCACGCAGAAGGTGATGGAGCGCTTCGAATCTGTTTATTTAGACCGTGTTGTTCCTCTTTCTGACCTAAAAAGAATTTCTGATTTGTATGCGGTGAACTTGATTGATGCCGCCAACAAACAACACATTGGTGCAATCAACAAAGCGCAGCTTGATTCGAGTGCGTTGAGTGCCATCAATGAAGCAAAAGCAATTTGGCAAGCCTACTTGAATACCACGCTGACTGATAAAGAAGCACTAATCGCTAAAGGTCTTGATCTCAAACTTAAAGATGTGGAAGCCAAAGTGCCAACGATGTTGGTGCAGCACGAGAGTGGTGACCTAGACGATGTAGAGTTGATTTCAGAGCTTTATTTATTAGTTGATGCTTTGGGTGAAGATCTTGGTTCACTAATCGAACTTCAACTTGATGTTTCTAGCACGGAATTTGATACGTCACACCAAGAGTTAGATTCGGCGACTTTATGGGGTTGGGTGATTGTGATTATGACTTCACTCATGGTCTCCGCGCTGTCTTTTTGGTTTACAAATCGAGAAGTAAAAAACCTGCCTAAAATTGTAGGATGGCTTAAAGAGTTGTCTGAAGGTCATGTTAATCAGCATCGTTTACAGCGCTGTAATAACGAGTTGGATAGCATCTCAGACTCTTTGATTACATTGTCCGAAAAGCTATCGGGCGTGATATCAGAGAGCCAAAGCGTTATGGATGCCATTCAAGTCAAGCAAGGCCAATCATTACAACTTGTGGAGAAAAACCGCGCAAACTCTTTCAGTGAACTGTCATCGATAGAGCAGGTAGCTACGGCCTCAACAGAGCTGGCTTCTACCGCAGATGATGTGGCGACTAACGCATTAAAAGCAGAGGATGCCACAGCTCAAGCTTCTAGTGTGATCGAGTCTAGTCAGTCTATATTGACTAACTCAACACAGACAACGGAGCAAATCAGCGAGTCAATTACTGAAGCTAAAGGGTTAGTGAATCAACTTCGTGAACACTCAGAAAATATCAATACTGTGGTTGAAGTGATTAATAATATTTCTGAGCAAACCAATTTATTGGCTTTGAATGCTGCAATTGAAGCAGCTCGTGCTGGTGAGCATGGCCGGGGATTTGCAGTCGTTGCAGATGAAGTAAGAGCTCTGGCTGCGAAGACCCAGCAATCAACGGTTGATATACAAAACATTATTTCTCAGCTTCAAGACCAATCAATGCTTGCTGATGATTCGATGAGTAGAAATGTAGAATTGATGGAGTCGGCTAAGGCAGCAACATCAGAGCTAGCCAATTCTTTTGATATTATCTCTCAGCAAGTTGAAGGTATTTCAGATGTGAATGCGGTGGTGGCGACTGCTTCAGAAGAACAAAGCGTTGTAACACAAGATATTTCAAAGCAGCTTGAAGATATCAATACATTGGTTCAGCAAAACATCCAAGGCATTGAAGAAAGCACGTTATCAAACCAAGAAGTGAATGCACTAGCTAAGCAGTTACAATCTAAGCTTGCCTTCTTTAAGGTCAGCGATAGATAGTGATTTAATGGCACTAAGAGAGATTAAAAACCACCAGCTTATCTGGTGGTTTTTTTAGTTATGAGAGCGACTTTTCGTGATGTAGTCTAAAAAGGTACTATAGAAGGCGCGAATTGTTCGAACTAAGTGGGAAGCGAGTGGAACTAGAAGATATCTATCGTCGAGATTTGAATTTGTTAGTCGCACTGCGCGTGCTGATTGAAGAGAGCAGTGTCAGCAAGGCTGCAAATCGTCTCAATTTAAGTCAGTCGGCCATGAGCCGTGTGCTGGGCCGTCTGCGCAGCCTGCTTGATGACCCTTTGTTTACTCGCCAAGGCCAACAACTAATCCCGACAGAAAAAGCGCTAGAAATTGATGCGGCATTGGGTGAGCCTTTAGAGTCGCTACGCCAATTGTTGGCGCCGATGGAGTTTGACCCGCAGAGCTGCGACCAAACTTTTACGATTGCGACCACTGACTATGCGATGCAAACCATCTTGCCATTCGCTTTGCCACGTATTTACCAAGAAGCCCCCAATGTGTCGTTTAACTTCTTACCTTTGCAGCATGACCGTTTAGCGGATCAGCTTACCTACGAAGGTGCTGATTTAGCTATTTGTCGCCCTACAGGGCCTGTCGATCCATTGCGCAGTGAAATACTCGGCCGGGTTGGTGTATTTTGTTTGTTGTCGAAGCAGCATCCACTCGCAGATAAAGAGATGAACTTGGCGGATTATCTGAGCTATCCGCACGCGATGATCGCAATCAGTGATGGGGTCAAAGCGCTGATTGAGCAAGCATTAGTTGATCAACCTAAACGTAAAATGGTGTTGCGTGCTTATCATTTAGAAGCAGCGCTCGCGATAGTCGATACCATGCCGCTGATTATTACCGTACCTGCAGACTTAGCGTATTTAGTTTCTGAGCGTTATGACTTGGTGGTTAAGCCATTACCATTTCAGTTCACGCCGTTTGATTACTCCATGATTTGGCATGCGCGCTGTGAGCACTCACCTGCTCAAGAGTGGTTACGCTCAATCGTAAAAGAAGAGTGTAGTCGCCTGATCGCCAAACGGATTGAGGATATGGGGCTAGAGTAGCGTGCAACACTAAAGAATTCAGATAACAAAAGAGCCAGCATTGCTGGCTCTTAATCTAACTAAACAAACTATCGATTATAGTTTGATCACTACTCGACCTGTTACTTGGCCATTGGTGATGTCTTCTGCATATTTAGGTGCTTCTTCTAGTGCCACTTCAGTACATGCTTGCTCAAAGTAACTGTCAGGTAGTAGCTCTACAAGTTTCTCCCATGCTGCAATGCGTTTTTCAGTTGGGCAAGAAACAGAATCCACACCTTGTAGGCGCACGTTACGCAGAATGAATGGCATAACTGTGGTTGGTAGGTCAAAGCCACCAGCTAAACCACACGCTGCTACTGCGCTGTTGTAGTCCATTTGAGCCAGTACTTTTGCTAGCACTTTGCTGCCTACAGTATCAACCGCACCGGCCCATACTTGCTTCTCAAGTGGACGCGCTGGTTCTTCAAATTCCGCGCGGTCAATGACGCGGCTTGCACCAAGTTTTTCTAGTAGTGGGCCGTTTTGTTCAATACGACCAGTTACTGCAGCGACTTTGTAGCCTAGCGCTGAAAGCAGTGATACCGCTACCGAACCTACACCGCCACTTGCGCCAGTAACGAGTACTTCACCAGCTTCTGGTTTAACACCAGCATCTAATAGTGCTTGAACACATAGCATAGCAGTAAAGCCTGCTGTGCCTACCATCATGGCTTTTTTGCTATCCAAACCGTTTGGTAGTGGAACAAGCCAATCTGCTTTTAGGCGAGCACGTTGTGCCATGCCGCCCCAATGGTTTTCGCCTACGCCCCAACCTGTCAGAACAACTTTGTCACCTGCTTGGTAGCGATCATCTTCAGAGCTGACTACCGTACCAGCAAGGTCAATACCCGGAACCATAGGGAAGTTACGAATGATCTTGCCTTTACCTGTGATAGCAAGGCCATCTTTGTAGTTTAGAGATGAGTAATCGACATCAATGAGTACATCGCCTTCTGGCAATTGTGCTTCGTCGATTTGTTCGATAGTCGCTAGAGTGCGTTTGTCTTCTTGATTTAGGATCAGAGCGTTAAACATTTGATATCTCCGCATATATGCAGCAATTGAATTAGGTCTAGTTTAGTCGTGTTTGGTCTATGACTGAAATGAAACTTTAGCATTTAATGTATGCTTTATACGCATGGCTAGTTTGGCTAACTTATTGAGAATAGAACAAAGCCAGTCAATCGACTGGCTTTTATACGCAGATTAGGACAAAAAGAACTGATAGGAAGGATTATCGGTTTCGTCTTTGCATTGATAGCCCAGCTCACGTAAGTGAGCAGAGAAGCGGGTTAAGTCGCTGTCGTCTAGCTCAAAACCACACAATACTCGGCCATAATCAGCGCCATGGTTGCGATAATTGAATAAGCTGATGTTCCAGTGAGTGCCTAGGGTGCTTAGGAATTTAAGCAATGCGCCCGGGTATTCTGGAAACTCAAAACTGTATAACCTTTCTTTGAGTGGCTTCGATGGTTTGCCACCAATCATATAGCGCACGTGTAGCTTGGCCATTTCATCGTCCGAGAGATCAACCACTGGGTAACCACCCGTACGAAGATCTTGAATAATATTATCCAACTCTTCTTGGCCGCCATTAAGACGCACACCCACGAAGATGTTCGCGAGAGAGTCATCGTTATAGCGATAGTTAAACTCGGTGACGGCTCGGCCACCAATGATGTTACAGAACTCAAAGAAGGCGCCTTGACGCTCAGGAATCGTTACAGCTAGTAAGCCTTCACGTTTCTCACCAAGTTCACATCGCTCAGAGACATAACGCAAACCATGGAAGTTAGTGTTAGCGCCAGAAAGCACTGTACCTAGCTGTTTGCCTTTTAGTTGCTGCTGATCGGCATACTTCTTCAAACCAGCCAGTGCCAGAGCACCTGATGGTTCAGCGATTGCACGAGTATCTTCAAAGATATCTTTCACTGCTGCGCAGATTTCATCACTCGAAACGCTGATATGGCCATCAATGTACTGTTGGCAAAGACGGAAGGTCTCTTCGCCAATGCGCTTAACGGCCACACCATCAGCGAACATGCTGACTTGGTCGAGCACCACAGGCTCGCCCGCGTCTAATGCTGCTTTTAGGCAAGCGGAATCTTCTGGCTCAACCGCAATCACTTTGATTTCAGGCATCAGTTGTTTGACTAATACCGCTACACCGGCTGCTAAACCGCCGCCACCAACAGGGACAAAGATGTAATCGAGATGGCCATTTTGCTGCAACATCTCCATGCCAATGGTTCCTTGGCCTGCGATTACTAATGGGTGATCAAAGGGAGGCACGAAGGTATAGCCATGTAGATTTGATAGACGCTCTGCTTCTGCTTTAGCTTCATCAAAGTTGCTGCCGTGTAATACCACGTTGCCACCAAAGCCACGTACCGCCTCGACTTTAATATCAGGCGTGGTTTTCGGCATCACTATGGTGGTTTTGATACCCAATTTAGTACCAGACAGCGCCATACCTTGGGCATGGTTACCTGCAGATGCGGCAATCACACCAGCAGCTTTTTGCTGTTCTGTCAGGCTTGATACCATGTTGTATGCGCCGCGCAGTTTAAACGAGTGAACGGGTTGGCGATCTTCGCGCTTAATTTGCACCTCATTGCCAATACGTTCAGAAAGGCGAGGCATTTCTTGCAGTGGCGTGACTGTTGCCACTTCATACACGGGGGCGCGGAGAACCTGACGCAGATAATCTGCGCCAGATTGTTTAGGTTGTGAATTAGCATCACTCATGGGCTAGCCCTCAAGGATAGACTTATCGCGTACAGCACCTTTGTCTGCACTGGTTGCCATGCTTGCATACGCTTTTAGTGCAAAAGAAACTTCACGTTGACGGTTGGCAGGTTTCCAGCCTAGTTCATCTTGTTTAGCTCGGCGTGCAGCTAATTCCTCTTTAGGCACATCTAAGGTGATCGAACGGTTTGGAATGTCGATGGTGATGATATCGCCATCTTTTACTAAACCAATTGTACCGCCACTTGCCGCTTCTGGTGAAGTGTGGCCAATGGAAAGGCCTGATGTACCACCTGAGAAACGACCATCAGTGAGTAGCGCACATGATTTACCCAGCCCCATCGATTTTAGGTAAGTGGTTGGGTACAGCATTTCTTGCATGCCCGGGCCACCTTTTGGACCTTCATAACGAATCACAACCACTTCACCGGCTTTTACTTTGCCGCCAAGGATGCCTTCAACCGCGGTATCTTGGCTTTCAAATACAATCGCTGGGCCTTGGAAGGTGAGGTTTTCTTCGTCTACACCCGCGGTTTTAACGATGCAGCCATCCACAGCGATGTTGCCTGAAAGTACGGCTAGGCCACCTTCTTGGCTAAAGGCGTGTTCGCGTTTACGGATACAACCATTTTCACGGTCATCATCAAGACGATCCCAACGGCAATCTTGTGAAAAAGCTTTGGTGGTACGAATACCGGCAGGGCCAGCACGGAAAAACTTAAGTACCGCTTCATCTTCGGTTTGCATTATGTCGTATTGGGCTAGTTGGTCTCTCATCGTTAGACCAAGTACCGTGCTGGTATCACCATTGATAAGGCCTGCGCGATCTAGCTCGCCAAGAATTGCCATGACACCACCTGCGCGGTGTACATCTTCCATGTGGTATTTCTGAGTTGATGGCGCCACTTTACAAAGGTGTGGTACGCGGCGAGACATCTCATCGATATCCGTCATGTTGAAATCGATGTCACCTTCTTGAGCGGCTGCCAATAGGTGTAGAACCGTATTACTTGAGCCGCCCATCGCGATATCAAGTGCCATTGCGTTTTCGAATGAGGCGCGGCACGCGATGTTGCGTGGCAGAGCCGATTCATCATCTTGCTGGTAGTAACGTTTGGTTAGTTCAACAATGCGTTTACCTGCGTTAATGAATAGCGCTTCACGGTCAGCGTGAGTGGCCAGCATAGAGCCATTACCCGGCTGAGAAAGGCCAAGCGCTTCAGTAAGACAGTTCATTGAGTTGGCAGTGAACATCCCTGAACATGAACCACAGGTAGGGCATGCAGAACGTTCTACTTGTTGGCTTTGCTCGTCAGAGACGGTTGGATCGGCACCTTGAATCATGGCATCAACAAGGTCGAGCTTGATCAGTTGATCGGAAAGCTTGGTTTTACCTGCTTCCATCGGGCCACCAGAAACAAAGATGACCGGAATGTTGAGGCGCATTGCAGCCATCATCATTCCTGGGGTGATTTTGTCACAGTTGGAAATACATACCATGGCATCAGCGCAGTGTGCATTAACCATGTACTCGACTGAGTCAGCGATTAGCTCACGAGATGGCAGTGAGTAAAGCATACCGCCGTGACCCATTGCGATACCGTCATCGACTGCAATGGTATTGAATTCTTTGGCGATTCCGCCTGCTTTTTCAATTTCACCAGCAACTAATTGGCCCATATCTTTTAAATGCACGTGGCCGGGTACAAATTGGGTAAATGAGTTTACGACGGCAATAATAGGCTTACCGAAGTCCTCTTCTTTTACGCCTGTCGCTCGCCATAATGCGCGCGCACCCGCCATGTTGCGGCCGTGGGTGGTGGTGGCCGATCTGTATTTAGGCATATCCTTGTCCTCTACTACTTGGCTGAGTTCTGTTGTTCAGGGTATACGTAATCTAACCAACCCCATTTGTCTTCTGTGGTGCCATTAAACAGACCGAAGTATGCCTCTTGAACCGCTTTCGTGATTGGACCGCGTTTACCGCTGCCCACTTCAATTTTGTCTACTGTACTTACCGGCACAACTTCCGCGGCTGTACCTGTCATGAATACTTCATCCGCAAGGTATAGCGCTTCACGGGCGATGTTGGCTTCACGCACTTCGTAACCCATTTCGCGCGCGAGCGTCATGATTGAATCACGAGTAATACCAGGCAGGATTGCACTGGTTGCTGGTGGCGTGGTGATGACTTTGTCTTTCACGACAAAGATGTTTTCACCAGCACCTTCTGAGAGGTAACCATCAACGCTGAGAGCAATGCCCTCATCGTAGCCGTGGCGACGCGCTTCACCGCCAACCAGTAGTGAAGAAAGGTAGTTACCGCCAGCTTTAGCAGCAGTAGGGATTGTGTTTGGTGCTGCGCGGTTCCAGCTAGAGATCATCGCATCAACGCCCTTTTCAAGAGCCTCTTCACCAAGGTAAGAACCCCATGGGAATGCTGCGATGATCAAATCCATTTCGGTATCAGCGGGTGGACATACACCAAGGCCAACGTTGCCAACAAAGCCTAGTGGGCGAATGTATGCATTGTCGAGCTTGTTTTGGCGCAGTGTTTCGCGGGTTGCTTCCATGATCTCTTCTACTGAGTAAGGGATAGGGAAGCGGTAAATCTTAGCGGAATCTTTAAGTCGTTGTGCGTGCTCGCGGTGACGGAAGACAATAGGGCCTTTTGGCGTGTTGTAACAACGTACCCCTTCAAACACAGATGTACCGTAGTGCATTGCGTGAGTTAGTACGTGAACGTTCGCTTCTGCCCAAGGAACCATTTCACCGTTAAACCAAATATAGTCTGCAGTTTTTGTTGCCATTGTATTGCCTTCCTTATGCACAAATTTTTTGTTGTAAATTGTTGTTGGGTAGTTGGTCGTTCGCGATTTGGGTAACGGCTACCTTGCGAACATCCCATAATTTTTCAATTTGATTGGTGAGAAACGAAATCGGGCGATCGCTATCGACGATGATCTCAACGCTGGCGACTTTACTCTCATGGTTTTGTGTTGCTGCCACTTGTTTGATGATAAAACCGCGATGGCGAATGACACGTAGAACACGCTCTAACAATACCGGTTTATCATCTGCTTTGATGTCGAGTAGGTATCTTTCCATTTTAAGTGTTCTCCAACATGTCACTGTTTGACGCGCCAGGTGGAACTAGCGGCCATACGTTTTCTTCTTCATCAATCAATACGTGAAGCAAGTAAGAGGTTTTGCTGGCCAACATTTCCTTTAGCGCTGGCTCAACTTCTTCTTTGGTGGTGATGGTTTTACCCGGAATATCGAACGCTTTGGCTAAGGTGACAAAGTCAGGGTTATCATCCAAGATAGTTTCGCTATGGCGGCCATCAAAAAACAGTGATTGCCACTGGCGAACCATGCCTAAACGTTGGTTGTTCAATAGCACGATTTTTACCGGTATTTGGCGACGCTTTAGAGTGCCAAGTTCTTGCACGTTCATCATGAACGAGCCATCACCCGTAATAAGGATAGATTGATCATCAGGGCGAGCGACGGCTGCTCCCATTGCTGCTGGCAAACCAAAACCCATGGTGCCAAGGCCTGCTGAGGTGATGAAGTTTTGTGGCTGACGCGGCTGAATGTGTTGCGCTGCCCACATCTGGTGTTGACCCACATCGGTAGACACAATTGAGCTATCTGGCATTAAGTCCGACAGTTGCTTGAGCAAGCCCGGTGCGTAGATTAGCTCGCCTGGGTGGTCATAACGCCACTTAAATCCGCTGCGTAAACTTTCGCTGTGACGAACCCATGGTGTGATGTCTTTTGAAAGCTCAAGTTGAGGAAGGACGACTGGTATTTCACCACGCACTGGCGCATTGGCTTGGCGCAGCTTGTGAATTTCCGCCGCATCGATATCGATGTGAATGACTTTTGCGCTTGGTGCGAAGGTATCAAGTTTGCCAGTAACTCGGTCATCAAAACGCGCACCAACAGCAATCAGTAGATCACACTCTTGCACCACTAAGTTGGCTGCTTTGGTGCCGTGCATACCTAGCATGCCTAGGTAGTGCGGGTCATGACGTTCAATGGTACCAAGGCCTTTTAGGGTGCTGACCGCAGGCATTGGGTTTAAACGCAAAAACTCGCGTACCGCATCGGTAGCTTTACCTAATTGGACACCACCACCGACGTACAACACTGGGCGGGAGCTGTTATCCAGTAGTTGCTGCGCGAGTGCAATATCTTCTGCGGGAGCAACAGGCATCGCGGGTGGAGTAAATGGCGGAAGCTCAGTGACCGGCGCTGGTGCCAGTTGAACATCTTTGGCGATATCAACGATAACAGGGCCTGGGCGGCCTGTCTGAGCCACTTCAAAAGCTTCCGCTAGGGTAGGAGCCAGATCGTCTGGGTCGGTCACTAGGTAGCTGTGTTTAGTACAAGAGAGCGACATACCGATCACATCCATTTCTTGGAATGCATCAGTACCGATATGAGAGCTAGCGACTTGGCCTGTAATCGCGACTAATGGCACTGAGTCCATAAACGCATCGGCAAGGCCTGTGACTAGGTTAGTGGCGCCGGGGCCTGAAGTCGCCATACAAACGGCAACGTCTTGAGTGGAACGCGCCATGCCAATCGCGGCCATTGCGGCGCCTTGTTCATGACGACAAAGTATGTGTTCTACGCCGCCATCGTAAAGGGCATCGTAGATTGGCATGATGGCTCCACCGGGGTAGCCAAATACGGTTTTAATCCCTTGTTGCTTTAATGCGGCAACGACCAATTCTGCTCCTGTCATTGACCGCCTCCAGTGCTACAGATGTAGCTGTCCTTTGTTGTGTTGCACTTCATGTGCGCTCCCATCCTTCCTGTTTGCTCTATCGCTTTAGAGCAACTCCCGACAAGTAACGGCACTTGAAGGGAAAGTTATAATTTTGTCTGTCTTGGTGTTCAAATCTACTCAACGTTATGAATCTTGCCTGCAAATTGTAAAAAACCCCCGGACTTTCCAGTGCGGGGGTTTTTGTGATTCTGTGGTTTGTTTTCGCCCACTACACCCCGCGCGAGTCAATAATGACCACGATAATCAGGGCAATCAGTGCGTGAAAGCGGGCGTTAAAATTCATAAATAATAATTTGTCTGTTGTGTTTACGTAATTTGATACGAAATTGTTTGCGTCTCTAGTGGTATCACATATATCCGTTAAATGACAAGCAAAAACTCATTCTTTTTTCACATTCTTTCAGCAAATCCCCAAGCAATATAACAATGGCGCTATAGAAATAGCCGTTTTTATTGATTCTCCATATCAAACCATCAGTGAGGCTTACATGGGATTAGCAGTTGTTTATAGTCGGGCATCCATCGGTGTCGAAGCGCCGCTAGTTACGGTTGAAGTGCACATCAGCAATGGTATGCCGGGGTTTGCTTTGGTTGGGCTACCTGAAACTACAGTCAAAGAATCTCGAGATCGGGTGCGTAGCGCGATCATCAATTCTCGTTTTGAATTCCCCGCTAAACGAATCACGGTTAACTTAGCGCCAGCCGATTTACCTAAAGAGGGCGGCCGATTCGATTTGCCAATCGCTTTAGGTATTTTGGCCGCTTCACAGCAAATTCCACTTAAAGCATTAGAAAAGAGTGAGTTTATTGGTGAGTTGGCCCTGTCAGGAGAACTTAGGCCAGTAAAGGGTGTGCTGCCAGCGGCATTGATGGTGCAAAAGCACGGGCGCAGCTTAGTTGTTCCGCATGATAATGGCGATCAAGCTGCGCTGGTGGGTAAGGACATTCACAAATCAGCGCAGAGTTTACTCGAAGTGTGCAGCGACTTATGTGGTCAGCAAGCTTTGCAATTGCATCAATCTCAGCAGGTTGAGATGCTCACTCAGAATGAACGTGATCTGCAAGATATTATTGGTCAGCAACAGGGGAAGCGAGCATTAGAGATAGCCGCGGCGGGTCACCATAATGTCTTGTTTCTCGGTCCTCCGGGGACAGGTAAAACCATGCTGGCTTCGAGATTGCGTGATCTTTTGCCGGAAATGAATGAGCATGAGGCGATGGAATCGGCTTCGGTGGCATCGCTGACTCAACAAGAGATTAATCAATTCAATTGGAAGCAGCGCCCTTTTCGTGCCCCACACCATTCCAGTTCTATGGCGGCATTAGTCGGTGGTGGTAGTGTCCCTAAGCCGGGAGAAATTTCTCTGGCGCATAATGGGTTGCTGTTTTTAGATGAGATGCCCGAGTTTGAACGCAAAGTGTTGGATGCTTTGCGTGAGCCATTGGAGTCTGGCGAAATCATTATTTCTCGCGCGCAGGGGAAGACGCGTTTTCCTGCTCGTTTTCAGTTAGTCGGTGCTCTCAATCCTAGCCCAAGTGGTCATTATGATAGTCAGTCTAACCCTCAAGCGGCGTTGAGGTATTTGAGTCGTCTTTCTGGCCCTTTGCTAGATAGGTTCGATATGTCTTTGGAAATCCCTGCTTTGCCAAAAGGGACGTTAGTTGATGGTGGTGACAGAGGGGAGTCGACATCTGTAGTGAAAAAGCGCGTAGCTCAAGCTCGGCGACAAATGCATGCGCGTTCTGGGCAAGCCAATGCTCTACTGCAAGGGCGAGATATCGATAAGTATTGCGCTCTGCAAAAAGAAGACGCGCAGTTTTTGGAGCATGTCTTGCACCAACTCGGTTTATCGGTGCGCGCTTATCATCGCATTATTAAGGTCGCGAGGACGATTGCGGATTTGTCGGGAAGCGAGCAGATCGGTCGAGCGCATTTATCTGAGGCGATCGGTTATCGGGCGATGGATCGCCTACTTAAACAGCTCAATACCTTAGCGGTATAAAGTCAAAGCCCAGCAACGTGCTGGGCTTTGATGGTTTAGAAGTGGTAATTCATACCCATCGACATTAGGTACTCTTTCTCATCATAAAAGTCGATGTTGGAGTCTGAGTGGCCATAGCCTAAGAATGAAATCAGCGACCAGTTTTGCCAACCCAAGAAGTGCGCGTGTTCGTAAGCCGCAAATAGGTTGTACTCTGCGTCGTCGCGAGTCATGCCATTAAAAACAAGGTTACCGCTGTCGTAATCACGCTTTAGGTAAGATGCTGTTAAAGCGAACTGATGTTGTTGAATCGCTTTGAAGTAGCTGAGCTCGACACCATAGCCCGTAAACGAGTGTGCATCGCCTTCAGCTGAAGAGTGGATGTAAGAAAGGCGAGGGACCAACATAGAGGTCATATCGATGCCGTACTTGTAGTCCGTTTTCAGGTAAAAGGTATCTGCATTACGATCTAGTGTGTTGAGCTGTGACGGTGTTAAACCAGCTTGAACGCCTGATTTTTCTTGATCAATTTCTTTAGTCGCGTAAGCCACATCAACGGCGAATTTGGTTCCTGCCAAGTTTTCTAACTTAAGGCGATACGCGTTGCCACTTTCATCGGTAGTTTGGCGTTCAGTACCTAATTGATATGGGTCTTGCCAAGTTTCTCCTGACATGACCGTCGGTAGAAAAGAGGCATCGATCACCATGCCTGATGGCAATTGATATTTGTAGCCAAGCTCAAAGGCCAAAGTACCTACAGCGATATCTTCGCGCGCAGTACCTAAGTAAAATTGTTGGTTGAGATTTGAGCCAAAGGTGTAAGCGATATTGCCGAGAGGCAAAATCAGCGCTTTGCTATCTGACTCAGATGGAGCGCCCAATGTCTGGATAGTCTTTTGGTCACCGTCGGTATTGAATTGTGACTCCGAAGAGAAGTAACCAGCGTTTATGGATACTTCACCACTGAGTCCTGCTTGCTCTGAAAGTTGAGCAAAACAAGGTGTCGCAAGCAAAGTCAGTGGAAGTAAAGAAGCGGCGAATTTCATCGGTTTAATTCTCCTAGCCGTTTGGGTCTAATAATTAGCCATTTATTATTGCTATATCATCCATAATATCGATATTTTTGCCCTGACAATAGCGTCAATAGTCATTGGTGATATGTAACTAATCTGACCAATGGGTCTACATATTTCAAACTTGGCGTGGGCTTGTATAATTACACGCTGTTTTATTCTTCAACGCAAATGTCCTTTTATCATTATGCTGGCGTATTTATTATTTTTTATTAATGCATCATTGGTGATCATCAACTCGGCCGTATGCTCACTTCTGATCTGTGCGATTGCCGTGTTCAAGCTATTGCTGCCGATACCGGCGTTGAAAATGGCACTCACCCGAGCGGCGAACAAGATGATGTGGCTCTGGGCTACCGTGAATTCCGGTATATTGCGCGCTTCTAATCGAGTGGATTGGGATGTCCAAGGCGTTGAAGGGCTGAGTAAAGATTCATGGTACTTATTGATATCAAATCACTTGAGTTGGACTGATATCGTAGTGCTGTGCTGCGTGTTTAAAGACCGCATTCCCATGCCAAAATTCTTTCTGAAGCAGCAACTATTGTACGTACCATTTATTGGTATGGCTTGTTGGGCGCTAGATATGCCCTTCATGCGTCGCTACTCACGAGAGTATTTACTACGCAACCCAGAAAAACGTGGCCAAGACTTAGCCACGACTCGCCGCTCTTGCGCCAGTTTAAGAATACTCCGACGACGGTGGTCAACTACGTTG
>Ga0209452_1000070_pt1 | contig 46406 bp, 37 predicted proteins | sample WorMetimpBELIZE1_FD_187388 | JGI IMG/M metagenome (GOLD analysis project Ga0209452, IMG submission 187388) | Marine gutless worms symbiont microbial communities from Max Planck institute for Marine Microbiology, Germany - Olavius imperfectus... | ecosystem: Host-associated > Annelida > Digestive... | reverse complement strand
CCATGGTTTTCTAACAAATGAAATAGTCACATTGGGTATGTCGGCATCTAATTGCTTTAAAATTTCAATCGAAGCGCCAGGGTTATCTATCGGTACTTCCTGCCCTACCCCTAAAAACATTGGTGCTACGTCTTTGTCTTCGTAGCAAAACACTAAATTCGTTGGGTCAGCCAGCGCTGGGGCTGCAAATGTAAAAGCACAAAACAAGCTGATAAGTCTATATATTCTCATAATATTTTTATTTTAGCTGAGTTACCTAAAGTGTAGCGCGTCGTTTTATAAATGCCTAAGTTAATGATTATAATCTATATTAAACCCTCATGCTTTAACAACCATTGCTTTCTTGCAAGCCCACCAGCGTAACCAGTTAACTTTGCATTTGCGCCTATGATTCGGTGGCAAGGCACAATAATACTAATAGGGTTTTTACCGTTTGCAGCCCCTACAGCTCTTACCGCCTTTGGATTGTTTAACAGTTGGGCTATATCACCATAAGTACTGGTTTTACCAAAAGGGACACTGAGTAATGCTTGCCACACACTGTTTTGAAAAGGCGTACCATGCGTATCTAATGGCACATTAAAGCTTGTTCGCCTGCCATTAAAGTATTCGTTTAATTGCTTTGCGCAAATTAAAGCCGGTTCATTCGTCACCTGCTCAATGGGTGTGTGTGTGTAGTGTGTTTTTGGATAAAAACCGACATAGCTCACGCCGTTTTCGGTTGCTTGAATGATAATGTCGTCAATTGGGCTCGAAATAGCGGTTTGGATAATCATGAAAGTTGTTGCCATAGCTGAAAGGTTAAGTATGAGCGAAATGGGGCGCTCAGTTCAGGGTTAAATTGCTGCGTATTTAATAACGCTTTTTTTACGCCCAGATCGCCAGCTAACAATATATCTGGGTTACTTTGCCCGCGCAGTTTGGCGTAGTTAACGGTCCATGGACCTATCCCTTTTATCTCAAGCCAATTATCTAAAAGGCTATTTTCAGGGTTATCGGCGCAGTACTTGGATAAATTTTTTAATGCATTTTTGCGCGATTGCGGCATTTTAAAAAATTCAAAGTCGCAGGTAGCTAAGTCCTCTGGCTGTGGAAAATATATTTTATCAGCATGTTTATCACCACGCTCTGCAACTAACTTTGTAACTAAAGTATGTGCAGCTGCTACACTAACTTGCTGACCTAGCACAGCGCGGATCCCCGCTTCAAAGCTCGACCATATTCCAGGCAATCTTAATCCTTCACTTAAATTAAATGCACCATTTATACTACCCTTCAAGTGAGTTTCTATATGGTTTATGTCAGCATCTACATCGAGCACACGACGAATATTATTAATAACTTTATGTAAATGCTCGGTATTGTCTATCACTATTTCAACTTTAAAATGGTTATTTTTCGCTTTAAAGTGCGCGTTAAAATGGCCTACAGCCCCATTTAACTTAAATGTTCGCCCATAACTATTCGGGGTTATCCACTCCATAGGCGATATTAGTCGCTTTGATAAAAAGCTATGTAAGGCTTGCCAATTGTAGGGGGGTCTAAAAGGAAGCGTTAATATAATCACAGGGCTTGACTCTTTTTTTGTTTTTCTGAGCGTTGATGGCGCTAAATGCAATTGTTGTAAAAAGGCATCATTAAAACGGCGCACACTTTTAAACCCAGCTGCAAAGGCAATATCGGTTATTGGTAATGTGGTTTCTTGAATAAGCTTTTTGGCAAACTGACATTGGTTAAATAAACGATATTGAGTAATAGACACACCAAAGTGCTGGTTAAATATACGCCTCAAGTAACGGCTCGTAATACCCAAGCGAGTAGCAAGTATTTCGCAATTATCATTCTCACCTAGGTCTATTAATTGCTTAGCTCTTAGTGCAGTGGTTTTTACTCCCAGCCAAGCCGCGCTACCTGGCGCACTATCGGGCCGGCAGCGTATACACGGCCTAAAGCCCGCTTGCGCGGCATTGTGCGCGTATTGATAGTACAACACGTTTTTTTCATGTGCAGTAGGTGCGGGACAAATCGGCCGACAATAAATGCCGGTGCTTTTTACGGCAACGTAAAATAAACCGTCAAATCGGGCATCACGGCTTTGCCGCGCTTTCTGCCAATACTGATTATTCATCAAGGGGCTTAGTCAATAAAACGTACCTTAGCATAGCAATGTTTTAAACCAGTACTGGCCATTTTCGGCACTCATCTGCTTTTAAAAGTATCATACCAACCCACTTAGTGAGTGAAGCGTTCAAGTATCACGGTTGCTCTGCAAAATCGAGTAAGTCTTGGCCTGCTAGGCGGTAGATTATCCACTCATTTTGGGCTTTTGCCCCAATGCTATTATAAAAATCGATAGCGGGTTTGTTCCAATCAAGTACTACCCACTCAAAACGTCCACAGTCGTTTTTTATGGCTTTATTAGCCAAGTGCTTCATTATTAGTTTGCCCGCGCCATTGCCACGGCTGTCAGGGATTACGTATAAATCCTCTAAATACAATCCATTTTTACCCAGCCAGGTAGAGTAATTATAAAAATACACTGCAAAGCCAATAGGCTCATTATTTTCAAGGCAAATAACACTGTGTGCTGTTGCTCCTTCACTAAACAGCGTTTTTATAATCGCCTGCTCGTCTGTTTTAACTGCATCGGGTTCTTTTTCATAAATAGCTAATTCGGTAATAAACCGTAAAATTGTGGCTGCATCGCTTTTTTAGCATCGCGTATTTCTATTCGTTTATTCATGTATTTTATCCTAAAAGTACTGCTCTATTTTATCTTTTAAAATATCAAGCTCAATGGGTTTAGTTAAGTAGTCATCCATCCCCGCTTTAATACAACGCTCTTTATCTGATTCCATGGCATTAGCAGTCAGGGCAATTATTTTTATATCTTTATGCTCCTCCCCAGCCATTCCTTCGCGTATATTGCTGGTTGCTTCAAAGCCATCCATCACGGGCATTTGACAATCCATTAATACTAAATCAAAAAAGCCTTTATTATGCTCGCTCAGGATATTTATTGCCTCTTGGCCATTTTGTGTAAGTACCACTTCGCAGTTAAGCTTTTTAAGCATGAGTGTTGAAACATGCTGGTTAACAGGGTTGTCTTCTACTAATAAGACTTTTACCGGCTTATCTGATCTTTCTTTTCTTAGTGACGAAATATACCCAGGGGTAACTAACGGAAGTGGTTCGCAGCTATCTGAACTAGTAATAACAGATAATGCTGAGATTAAATCAGCGGTTGTTACAGGCTTAGGAAAGTACGCTTGAAAACCAATTTCAGAAAAGCGCTGAGCGCCTTCCATACCTGCAATACTAGTCATCATAACAAGGGGCATAGCTTTATAATCATCATCTGCTTTGAGCTTTTTACACAGCTGCATACCATCCATTTCAGGCATTTGCATATCAAGCACAGCAATATCAAACATAGCCTGTTTTTTTTCTATGCGCTTTGCACACAACTCAAGTGCCTGCATTGCGCTACTTGCTAATGTGACTTTAGCGCCCCAATGTCCTAACTGTTGAGAAATAACTAAAAGGTTAGTTTCATTATCATCGACCACTAACACGTTTAACGAACTCATATCTACATTAGGAATCGTCCGCTCTTTTTGAACGCCTTCTGCCACCTGCATAATTGCTGTGAATTCACTCCCTTGACCCGGCTCACTCACTAACGAGATGTTGCCATTCATTAATTCACATAGTTGTTTACATATTGCAAGCCCAAGCCCTGTGCCCCCGTATTCTCGCGTGGTTGATGCATCTACCTGCGAAAAAGGCGTAAATAATTGCTGTTGTTTTGCTTTGGTTATGCCTATTCCTGAATCTTTTACTTTTATATTTAACAGTAGGTCTTGGTCGGTTTTTTCTATAGATGCGCTCACTACCACTTCACCCTGACTGGTAAATTTAACCGCATTACTAATTAAGTTGGTTACCACTTGGCGAATACGTCCGGGATCGCCCATTAAGTATGAAGGCTCTAAGGAGACTAAATCCAAAATAATCTCAATGCCTTTTTCTTGTGCCGTCAATGCTTGTGCCTCGGCCACTTCACCAATTAAATCGCGGGCATTAAAATGTATATGTTCAAGCTCAACTTTGCCTGCTTCTACTTTTGAAAAGTCTAAAATATCATTAATAACGCCAAGCAAAGAGTGAGCACTGCTTTTAGCTATTGCGACTTTTTTTTCTATTGGTTTAGTTAACTGTTCTAACTCTACGAGCTCCAGCATGCCTAATACACCATTCATCGGTGTTCGTATTTCATGACTCATAGTTGCTAAAAACTGACTTTTCGCCACGGCCGCCTCTTGTGCTTGTACTAAAGCAACCTTCAATTTTTCAGCTGTTTCTTTACGCTTTTGCGATACCAAGGTACTCCCTATTAACGTTGCCAAAGAGCGAAGATAAGTTTCTTCACTATGCGTCCAATTGCGTGATTCTGCGACTGTTTCTGCGCATAAAATACCTAAATTCCCATCGCCTGATGAAATAACAGCATCCAGCATCGACTTAATATTTAGTGGTTGTGTATAACTTTGCGTAAAATCACGGGTGGCGACATGCGAATACACATCGTCGATGGCAATAAGGTTTTGTTTAAAAACAGCCTCAAAATAGTTCGGAAAATTGACCTTTTCTAGAACCCCATCAAAATCAACAAAGCCATCTTGTTGTGTATATAAACCATGGCACGCCATTTCGTCACATTGTTCGTTAAGTATCCAAATTGAGGCGCGCTGAACATTTAATACCTCAACCATCGATTTAATCGCCAGCTTTTTAACTTGCGCTACATCGCTGTTTTGTACTTCTGGCGAGATTGTCAATGAGGCTAAATTTTTGTTGTAGGCGTTTGCTTTTTCACTTTCTAATTCTAAGCGTTTGTGCGCATCAATACTTTGGAATGAGCCAAAAACACGCACGCACTCGCCATCTTTAAACTCAGCCTGCCCTATTGACTTAACCCAGCGTTCTTTACCGGTGTAAGTTAAAATAATGAGTTCTACACTCCAGCTTTCGCCTAAAGTCACCGCACATTCAAACAACGTACTAATTTTATCGCGGTGCTCCCCTGACTTATAAAAGTTAATAGCAGTATCTATGTTAGGTTCAAACCCGTCGGGTACCTCGTGTATCACTTTTACTTCGTCTGACCAATACATGGTTTGGTTTTCGAGGTTTATTTCCCACGCACCAATTTGGCCTTGTTTACTCATGGCCTCAAGCAAGCTTTGTTGACGTGTAATTTCTACTTGTGTATTGTGCCGCTCAGTAATATCTGAAATAAAACCATCTAAATAAAGAACTTCGTCGTCGTCACCATAAATTGCTTGGCCTCTTTCGTGTACCCAACGAAGACTGCCATCCTTTCTTTTTATTCTGTATTCAATAGACCACGGCAGTTTTTGAGCAATACATGTGCTTACTTGCAACTCAACGTCTCTATCTCCATCAAGAATAACCTGAGCAAAACTAAGTGTTTTATTGTTAATGAAATCATCTGGCGCATAACCTGTTATGTCTTTAACTTGCGCACTCATATAAAACATGGTCCAAGCTTTATCAAACTTACATCGATAAATAACCCCTGGAATATTTGCGACTAATGACGCAAAACGGTCTCGACTGGACTGTAACTCAGATTCAATTTGCTTACGCTCGGTAATATCTACATGCGTACCAATCATTCGACGTGGCGATCCATCTAAATTCCACTCAACGACTTTTGCAGTGTCCAGCACCCACACCCAGTGCCCATCTTTATGCCGCATACGGGCTTCGTTAACATAGTAGTCTGTATCACCATTAAAATGTGCTTGTAATTTTTTCTCTGAAATAACTAAATCATCGGGGTGTGCAAACTTATACCAAGTATCTATCGTTGTAGGCTCTAACTCAATGAGTTTATAGCCTATTATTTCTGCCCAGCGATTATTAAAAGTCACTTTGCTGGTATCTATAAACCAATCCCATATTCCTACGGCGGTGGTATCTATGACTAACTGAAGCTGGGTTTTGTGCTGCTCAAGTTCAAGCTCTTGTAATTTTAATGGCGTGACATCAGTACGAATGGCTATATAGCTTTGCGGTTTTCCGTGCTCATCAAAAAATGGCGCTATGGTGGTGTCTACCCAATAAAAGCCGCCATGTTTTGCTTTATTACATATTTGGCCGTTCCATACTTCACCCCGTTTAAGGGTTTTATACATGCTTTTAAAAAAGCCTTTGTCGTGCCTTCCTGAATTAAGTAATCGGTGATTTTGGCCTATAAGCTCATGTTCTTCATAGCCGCTAATTTCACAAAACTTCTTATTTACAAAGGTGATAGTGCCTGCTAGATCTGTTACCGCAACAATGGCATGCTCATCGAGGGCACTTTTTTGCTCATCCAATTGTTTAAACGCAGTTTGCAAAGCCATGCGCTGCTTTTGCAATATGCTCTGCTGCTCTTCTTTAAATGCCACCATTTTTTGAAGATCTATTGATAACCTATTTAACTCGTGGCTATCAGTTAAAGTAGGCACCTTTACTTTCTCGCCATCGGTAATTCGGGCCATTACTGAGGTAAGCTGAATTAAAGGCTTAGATAAGCGCCGGCTAAACCACCACGCTGCGCATAAAATGAGAAGTAAAGAAACTGCATTTGTAAAAATAGCCAACTGCTTATAATAAGTAGAGTCTTTGAGCATAATGTGCAAAGGTTTTGCTGCTAAAAGTTGCCACCCTTGCACACCTAAAAAATTTAAATCACTAATATATGCATGGTATGTCGTGCCGTTGGCACTGGCGTAATCAAACACTTGCTTACTGGTGAGTGCCGTTTGCGAAAAAACAGGCGCCTCATCTGCATTTGTTACTGAAGAGCGCTCTATTTTATTATTATGTAGTACAAAAAAACTCACTTCGTTGTGCATGTTGTGAATGGTGTTTAAGCTTTTTAAAAGGCCATTAATATTTACTTCTGTGAGAATTACACCTTCTAGTTGTTGCGCCGAATTAAGCAAAGGCATAGCTACAATATTAAACTGTTTGCCATTTAACATAACAGAGCCAAAAGCGACTGGCGTTGAGCTATTAACCGAATTTATAAGCGTACTAAGCTCACCTTTGTTTATCTGCCCGTAAGGCGAGATAGTGGGCTGCTTAAGTGCCGATGCAGCGATAATTTCAATACTGTTTACAAACTCATATTGATTAACAAAATTATTTATTAATTTGCTTTGTTCAAGCGGGAAGTTAGAAAGCTGATTTTTAAAGGTATATAAATCAGTAAGGTGATCATCAAACCATAAATTAGCAAACTCTGAGGCGATAGAGCTTAATTCATGCAGCTCTGCATTTGCATTTTTTTGCAAGGTATTATTAACGTGCTGTAAGCTAAACCAGGTTAGTAAGCAAAGTGGAACAATAGCAATAACTAAAAAAGTAATGATCAGCTTACTACGCACAGACTGAGCTGTGCCATTTAGCAGCCCATACTTTTTTCCTTCAACCATGCTATTTGTCCAGTAACTGTAATTATAAAATTAATTAACTATATTAATGCACTAAAACCTAAAAGACGCAAGTTTAGTCCACAAAGAATTTAAAGCGAAATGTTTAAACATCAATAGGTTGCATCTAGTGCTCACTCTAAGAAGTGTACATAGCACATATTTCAACGTTTACCGGGTTTTATTTAATTTATTAAGTAATGTATGGGCAATTTTATACGAATTTTTGCCGACATTAACATTGAAAGACACTAAACATAACTCCTCCGTGTTAAAGATCGCCAAAAGTAAAGCTATAACCTTTTATGCAAGTGTAAACGGATATAATACCGTAATGACGCAATTATAAAATTAAAGCTCACTTGCGAGCAGTTATTACTCGGCGGCTACTATCAATTAATACAGTGATTTTACTAAAAGCAACTACATATTTGCTCATAAATGAAGCAGTAACGCAAATTTAAATAAGAATCAAAACCAATTGTAAAGCAATGATTTTTAAAGAAAAACTTGCAAAACATGTAAATTTAACTACACTGTGCACAATTAAAATAGTTAAGGTGATTTATCATGAAAGGTAATCAAAAAGTAATCGATGCATTTAATACTTTGCTAGCCAATGAGTTAGCAGCAATTGACCAGTATTTTATTCATTCACGAATGTATGATGACTGGGGCCTAGATAAATTATATGTACGCCTTAACCATGAAATGGAAGAAGAAAAAGATCACGCAGATTGGCTAATCAAACGCATCTTGTTTTTAGAAGGCGTGCCTAACATGACTAAACGCCGTGACCTTTTAATTGGTAACGATGTAAAAAGCATGATGCAAAACGACCTAACACTAGAGCTTGAAGTTGTTGCCTGTGTTAAAGAGGTTATTGCTATTTGTGAAGAACAACAAGATTATCAGTCACGCGAAGTATTAGAAAAGCTATTATTTGATACCGAAGAAGATCACGTTTATTGGTTAGAGCAACAGCTTGGGCTAATTGATAAAATTGGCACACAAAATTACCACCAAGCACAAATGGGCGAGTAAGGAGCATAAAGTATGAAAGGCGATAAAGACGTTATAGCAGCTTTAAATAAAGTACTCGCTAATGAGCTTGTGGGTATCAACCAATACTTTTTGCATGCCCGTATGTTTAAAGACTTTGGTTTTAGCCAGCTTGATAAAGCAGACTACAAAGTTTCGATTCAAAAAATGAAAAATGCCGATCGTTTAATCGAGCGCATTTTATTTTTAGAAGGCTTACCTAACCTTCAAGACTTAGGCCGTTTACGCATTGGCGAGAATAGCGAAGAAATGATTGCTGCAAATATGAGCTTTGAGCTTGATACAATTGATGACTTGCGCAGTGCCATTAAATTAGCTGAAAACAAAAAAGATTATATTAGCCGTGAAGCGCTTGATAATATTTTGAACGAGCAGGAAGAACAAATTGACTGGCTAGAAACCCAGCAATTACTTATTCAAAACACGGGGCTTGAAAATTACTTACAGTCTCAACTGTAAGCTAAATTTAGGTCATAAAAAAAGCAGCTTTATAAGCTGCTTTTTTTGTATTTGAATTTTGTAATAACGAATTAAGCGACTTGATCGGTAATATCTGCAATCTCAATAAGTTTGCGATTTAGGATCTTTTTAGTACAACAACAACACTTCCCGCATTGGCTGCCTACTTTAAGCTCTTTAGTTAATTCACGCATGGTGGTTGCACCATCGTCAATTGTTTGCTCAATTTTTTTATCGGTCACACCGTGACAAAGACAAACATACATGAATAAAAACTACTCTCAATTTCATTTAGTAGCTGCATATTAATCTAAACAATAATGGTTATCAATTGTTTCGCAATAAAAAAGCGTATTTTTCGAAAAACTTTGATCAGTGCCACTTACACGGCGCGTTGAAAACTTATTGATTTATAATGAAATAAGGCACTTAAATTGAGATTTATTAGCATAATTACACTCTAAAAATAATTATGTTTTTTTATTAGGTAAATTTCTTAATCAACGTAAAATCGCTTACAAACGTCTATAAAGGTAACTACTTTAAAATGATAATTTGGCTATTTACTCTACGAAAATTAATTGGGCTTGCTTGAAGATAGAGTTTTTCTAGGCCGGCGCTTTCATGAGTTTCGACATCGCATCTTTATTTGTCATTACAAAAAAACCTCGACTCTTGGCCAGTTGCAACTGCGGATTGCATCACCCAATAATTACCGCCGGTCTGCTCTGTGCCATTTTCAGACGTTCGGCTCTAACTCACTTTTGCCCCAAAGCGGTCTAGGAAGTAAATCTATAACCAATTCAATCTTTCAATTTTGAATTAATAAGAATCAAACCTGTCTATTTTTGAACTCTATTGTGTTTCGTAGAATAGCGACATCAACTTGCTAACACATAATCAAGGTTTCCTATGAGCACATCACAACTAATTCTTGAGCTATCTCTTATCGGCATAACGCTACTCGTTACGGGTGTTTTTTTGGTCCGTAGCTATGACAAAACCGATGGTGTAGGGACGAAAGTTCAAAAGATCCTAACGGGTCTTCTTGGTGCTTTTATGGTGATGGCGGGAACCGTAAAATTCTTTGACCCGTTTACGACCATGTTTGCAAAACAAATCGCACTGAGTGAACTGCCTTTCCCGACTCTGTCTCGATGGATGGGCCAATTAGGTGAGATTTTTGCAGGCTTACTGCTACTGGCGGTGATGATTGGTAACAAGGCACTCGCGGCACCGATTAAAGATAGAGCGATGCAATTATCAACGCTATTAACTACTGCAATTATGATTGTCGCGGTGTATGTTCACCTATTACCGAGTGTGCCGGCTGAAGTGCTACCGCTTCAGTCTAAACCACCTGTAATGACGCTGATTATTCTTGGATTAGCTTGGTTAAATGCATTTCTATATTTTCGTAAAAAGTAATCGCTAAAGTCACAAAAGAAACGCCAGATTAGTTCGTCTAGTCTGGCGTTTTTCATTTCATAAATACAACAGCTACGAATCTCGCTCTGAGTGAATCGACGCCAAAAATTCCGCCGATTGCCCAAACCGTTCGAAAATCATGTCCCTAAAGGCAACCACTCTGGTCGCTATCAGCTTTCTGTCTGCCCACACCAAGAATGCTTTACCGGTTGGGTATTTAATGTCTGGCAATACCTCTATTAACTTTTTTCTTTCTGCATGCTTTTCAAAGGCTGCTCTTGGCATCATACAGATTCCGGCTCCTGCTATTGTCGCATCAATATTTAAACGCAGGCTGCTGATTGAGTAACGAGGTTGATAGGGAATACGGATAACCTTGCTATCTTCTTTTAGATCCCAATATGGCAAGTTATTACCTGAGAGTAGCTGATGGTTAATTAACTCTTCTGCTCGTTCTGGCTGACCATATTTTTCGATATAGCTTGGTGAAGCCGCTAGCATTAATGGCGATTCAAACAGCTGACGCTGTATTAAATCATTGGCATGAGGTGGTGTCGTCACAATCGCAAGGTCAATCTGCTCATCAAAGAAACGCTCAGTGCCTGCGCTAAATTTAATGGTTACTGAGACCTTTGGATGAAGCTGCATAAACTCTATTGCCATCTTTTGCAGGAAATTATCAGCAAATGGTTCAGGACAAGAGACTCGAATTTCACCCGTTAATACGGGCTGACTATTCGAGAGCAGCGTCCATTCATCATTCAGCTGCATAAATAGAGCAGCGAAGCGCTGGTAATATTCGTCACCTGCTGTCGTGAGCTGGAAATGTTTTGCATTCCGGTGTACCAGTTTTTCACCCAGTTTATCCTCAAGGCTTGCTACCGCCCTTGATAACGTCGGGGCTGAAACGTGTGTTTTAAGGCTCGCTGCTGCAAAGCCACCGCACTCGACAGATTGGCAAAACAGATAAAGATTGGAGATGTCTTTTGCTTTCATAATTGATCGCTCTTGAGGATTAAACTCTGAGTTAATCATTCAAATATGAAAGATTCAAGTTCAATGTTGTCTATTTTTGTTCGAAAAATTCAGGGCTAATATAACCCCATCAGTTAGCTAAACTCAATTAAGTATAGAGAGTCATCATGAAAAAATTCCCACGTAAGTTTCAGTATCCGCTAATGGTTTCAATGATTCTACCTACTATGCTTCTTAGCATGCCTGCAATCATGGTTGCTAAGACTCTGCCAACAAACGGCGTGTTCTTCGAGGCATGGTTAAACGCAGTTACACAAATGGTGCCATCTGCACTGTTAGTACTCGCCCTTGTTGCGCCAACGGTACGTCTATTCGTAACCAAAGTGCTGCTAGAGCCAGAAGTAAAATAAGTCAGTAAAGTTAATAAGTTAGATAATAGGAAAGAGAAAATGAGCGAATTTAAATTACACACTGTTGAGTCAGCACCTGAGAAAAGCAAAGCAATCCTTGAAGGCGCACAAAGGCAAATGGGTATGGTTCCAGGTCTTTACGCTGTCATGGCTGAGTCTCCTCAAATCCTAACGGCTTACACTCAACTGCACCAGCAATTTACTAGCACGTCATTTGATGCTGAAGAACTAACAGTTGTATGGCAAACCATTAATGTTGAACATGAGTGCCACTATTGCGTCCCTGCACACACTGGTATTGCACATTCGATGAAGGTTGCCCCATCATTGATTGAAGCACTGCGTAACGGTGAAGCGATGCCTACACAAAAGCTTCAAGCACTAAAAAATTTCACTCTTGCGGTAGTGCGTGAGCGTGGAAACGTTTCAGAGGCAGACCTTGAGGCATTCTTTGCAGCGGGTTACTGCCAGCAACAAGTACTGGAAGTGATCCTTGGTCTATCTCAGAAAGTGATCAGTAACTATGTAAACCACGTTGCCCAGACACCAGTAGACAAAGTATTTGAGAAGTTTGCCTGGTCTAAAAAATAGTCCCACGATCTAGATGCTATAGAGCGAATGAGTATGTTCGCTCTTTTTTTACAAAACTTCATGTTCAGATGCCTGTGAACAACAGTACAACGAGGGAGCATATGGAGTGCAAGAAAACAGTTATAAAAAAGCCATTTAGATTAGAGAAAATCTGGCGTATTATGACTCGCTTATAACTCACTAATAATCTGATGGAACTATCTCTTCTTAACCTTGCAATCGATAGCAAGCTAAGTTCAAATGACCTCTTATCATTAAAGGTGTCTGATGTTTCGTCTAACTTCTTAGTATTCAACCGTGTCCAATATGTTCAGAAAAAGACAGGCAACGACGTTCAGTTTGAAATCACTGTATCACTACAAAGCAGCTCAACATTTTTGCTAAAATCGTTTAAAAATAAAGGTGAATACTTAGGAGATACTACAATTGTTGAAACACCCAAACCGGCTATATCAGGTTTTTTTAAGTTTTGGTGAACAGTACTAGGCTTTATCAACCAATCAACGCCCAACTCTCTCCAATTGCCTCTCATGCTCATACCGTCGAACATTAACAACTGGCCCTCAGTCAATTGAAGTGTTTGCTCGCACCTTGAGTCATTAATGAGATACGTTTTTGAAATTGGTATTCTAGGAAGCGATTCATTATTCACTAATATCAAGCAGTGCAGTAGCATCCACTGGTTTTATTAAGTAGCAGTTCGCTGTTAAACCCAGCTACAAGATTATTTATAACCGTTTCAACAAAACCGCTGCCTTGGGCGCAGCCAAGGCCTTGAGAGAGTGGCCCAGCATAAACAAAGTCACCTTTATCGTTAATAACCACTGCAGCTGGTGTAGAAGGGAGTAGCCGTTGTAAAGAGGCTGTTTGCTCAATATTAATCAGCGTAAAGTTATGTGCTTTAGAAAACGAAGCCAACTGTTTTAAATGAGGCTGAGCTTGCTTGGTACAGCCGCAATTAGGATCAGTGACGATAATCAACGAATTCTGCTTTGCAGCTGTAAACCCTATATGATCTTTAAATTTTGTAAACCACCCAGCTTGTTCTAGTACGCCAACACTATCAAACACGCGCAATTGGTTGTATTGATAATAAACTAGCCCCGAAATGGTTACTGCAAGCCACAGCGCAATAACAACAACTAGTTTAGTAGAAGAGTTATTTAAACTTGGCAATACTTTGCTCTAATACTGCAATACTTACGTCGATCATTTGTACTTTTTCGGTTAGTTTTTCTACAACCTTGGTATCTTGATACTGGTTTTGCTGCATCTGTTCTGTGCTTGAGGCTATTTGTTTAGTGTTTACAGCTTGCTCAGCGACCACTTGCGCAACAGAATGAGCACTTTGATTAACGGCTTTTATTTGTTCGCTCATAGCGCTAATGTTTTCTTTCATCGTGTTGCTGATGTGCGTTAGGTCAACCACAAAATCAACACACTGGGTCATTGATTGAGTTGATGTTTTACTATTTGTAACCAAATCTTTTAATGTTGATGCAATTTTATCTGTCGTGGCTTTACTGCTTGTCGCAAGGGTTCTGACTTCATCAGCTACTACCGCAAAGCCTCGGCCATGTTCACCCGCTCTTGCGGCTTCAATGGCTGCATTAAGCGCAAGCAAGTTAGTTTGCTCTGCGATACCTGATATTTCATTTAATAACCCTGATATTACATCGCCTGCGGCCACTAAATGATTTATTTGCTCTTCTGTATGATTAAGTAAGTTAAGTAACTCTGTGCTTTTAGTGTCTGTTTGCATAACATCATTTAACGCACTATTTGCAGCTTGGCTGATACTATCTACTTGTTGCTTTAATACTTCGCTTTCATGCTCAACTAAGCTAAAACCTTGTGCTACTTGAGCACCTGAGCCAGCTATGTCATTAGTTTGTTGCTTTCTTTGCTCTGCTCCGCTTGCTAGCTCATCGTGCACATTTATTAGCTGCTGTGAATTTTGCTGCAGTGAAAGAGACTGCGTTTGTACTTGCCTAATTACATCCGATAAGTAGCCCAATAATATATTAAAGCCTGCTACAGCATTACTGTTTTTATCATCCGCTCTAAGCGAAAGCTGTATATGCTCTGGGTCGTGCATTATTGCTTCTGTGGCTCTAGTTAAAGAAAGCCCTGCTCTTCGCTCTTGCTGCAGTGTAATTGCAATGTAGCCTGCTACAAACACTTCTACGATTGCATATCCTGCATGTATAAGCACGGTAGTAAACGCTAGCCTATCTGGGTCAAATACATAAAACCCTGTGTTTTGTGTTTGTAAAAAGTAAAAGCTTAAATGGTGAACGGCAACAAAAACAATGGCCGTAATAAATACCTGCCACTGCACAAACATGATCAGCATGGCCATTAAAATAAATATTTCGAAGTGTATTTCTATTAATCCATAGGCTTGCTGTATGTGCAAAAAAGAAAACATCATGATAGCCGCAGCAACAACATGGCCTGTAATTGAGCTTTTTGGCTGGGTTTTAAGTAACCAAATAGGCATTAAACATAAAGGTAAGCCAACAATAATTGCCTGTGTAAGTGTCTCGTAATACAAGCCTAAGGCTACAGATTCCACAAACAAAAAAATAAATATTATGGTGAATAAACGACTTACACTATTCATAAATACCCTAAGCTATTAAAATTCTAAACACATTCTGAAGATGTACGTATTGGCCGATAATTAAGACCACACTTTGTTATTACTATAGACTAGCTAACCAACTTTATTTAATTATTGATAAAACCGTTTTAAATTCTGGCAATGCTGCATTTTTTGTCCACTGAAAAATAATACTTTCAACGCTTGTAATTATTGCTCCCGCCTGCTTTAACTGCTCTAAAGCGAGCGATTTATGCATCGCATTTCGTGAGCCCACAGCATCAGCTGCTACGTGCACCTCCACACCCTGCGCGATTAGGTCTAAACAGGTTTGTAAAACGCATACATGGGCCTCTGTTCCTATTACAACGACTTGTGGGCGTGCAAGCTTCTGTGTGGCAACATTAAATGCGGTTTCGTTACATGCGCTAAAATATGTCTTTTCGATATAGTGTGTGTTTAAAAGCGAGCATTTTAATATGCGATTGGTTTTACCGAGCCCCTGCGGGTATTGCTCGGTTACAATGCTAGGAATGGACAAAATGCGACTTACCTTTGCTATTTTTACTGACCACTCTAACAGGGTCGAAAAACCATCAATTGCGGGAGAGAGCTTATCTTGTATATCTATCACTAATAAAAAGCTTTGCTCAGCAGATAAATTTTTATATTTCATTCATCACCTTCTATTTGTGCCACACACATAAGCGACTATACTTTAAAGAGGTACAAATAACTAACTTTGCGCTCCCCTTTTGCTATTAATAGTTGTAATCCACAATTTTAAAAATGTGCTATATTCTATTTTGTTGTTTATCCCAGCCTTAAAGCGAGTTTCTTAGTGCGATCGAGTATTTTGTTTTTTCTCTTCACCACTGTTTATTTTGTTTGCACTCCCTGGGTATCCGCCACCACAAACTACGCTCAACAACTACAACGCATATCGACCGATGAAGGTTTATCTCAAAACTATGTAACTAAAATTTTGCAAGATGATTTAGGTTACATTTGGATAGCCACAGCGCAAGGGTTAAATCGATTTGATGGTTACACGGTAACCCCTTTTGATGGCGGATTTACTCTTAACGAAAACTTCATCACTACACTATTTAAAACGCATGCAGGCAATATAATTGTTTCTACTGAGCTTGCCGGTGCCTATTTAGTTAACCCAAAAACGTTAACTACTCGTAATATATTCTCGGGCAATCTTGCAGGTAATACAGCCAGTTACGCTTCAATTGAAGCGATAGCCCAACACCAAGATACCTTTTACCTTGCCATTTTAAACAACGTGTATTCACTTAACTCTAAAACAAATTCACTTACTTTAGAGTTTACTATAGGCAATGAAAACAGCGTGGTGCGCGCGTTAAAATATTACAAAAATACGCTATTTATAGGCACACAAACGGGTTTATTTAGTTACGACCTAAAAACAGAATCATTAACCCCTCTTAATTTACATACTCCCGATAAACAAACAGCTGATAACAGTAATGTTAAGTTTTTATCTGTAGATCCCACGCTAGGATTATTAGTAGGCACCGTTGAGGGCATGTACGCATTAAGTTTAAATAGCTCAGCACGAGCAGCTGCAGATCAAAGCACTAAAAGCGTGATTGCTGATTACAATATTTGGGATTACAGCAATACACCCTATGGCGAATTTATTGCCACGGAACAGGGTTTATTCGAATTTAGCCGAGAAGAGGGCACCACTGAGTTAATTCTTAGCTTTGATCAAAGTAAATTTAATATTACCGAAAATACTATTAACGATTTAATGGTCGACTCAAGTGGCGTGTTTTGGCTGGCGTCGCGCACTCAAGGCGTGCTTACTTGGTCAATAAACACACGGCGCTTTAACAAAACCACCCTACCTGAAAACAACTATATAAACAGTATTTACCAAGACGATGATTTAACTATGTGGTACGGCACCGATAATGGCCTTGCTCATGTAAATGCTAAAAACAAAGCAACCTACTACCTAACCTCGCAAGACCCTAAAGCGGTTTATGGTGAATACGCTATTTTTGCAATTAATAAAGCGTATCTAGGCTCAACGTCGCGGTATTTATGGCTAACGGGGTACTACAGTTTAATTTTATTTGACAAAGAAACAGGCACAGCTGTTGCAAAAAAAGATTTAAATAACGCAATGACTAAAGAGGCTGCTATTTATGGTTTATCAGAAGTAGCCCCCGACACATTCGCTTTTTATAATGATCATAGTTTTTATGTATATAATGGTAAAACAGGCTTAACGCGCGAAATTAACGGGTTAAAACAACATGTAAACCCTTTAGAAGCCTATACTTTTCATCGTCCTTTTGATGATTACCCAAATGAGTTTGTATTAAGTACAACTACCCACTTTTACCGGTTTAATGAGCAAACAAACACCCTTACCACTATTTACAAAACCAGTAAAAAAGACAGTCAAAATTACCACACAGTAGAAAACTGGTTAACCGATAAAAATAATATTTTATGGTTAGCAACAACCAGCGAAGGCTTAGTGGGTATTGATGCGCAGAGCTTTGAAAAAAAGCACCACTTTAACGTAAGTAACGCCTTAAAAACGCAGTCTATTTATTCGCTTATTAGCGATGAGTATGGCTATTTATGGTTTAGCAGTAAAAATGGTCTGTACCGCTTAAATACCGATACGTTAAGACTGCGGGTTTTTACGGTAAAAGATGGTTTATCGGTTAATTTATTTAGCCCGTTAGGGGCTATTACACTTAAAAATAACAATATTATGTTTGGCAGTAGCTTTGGCGCTGTTTCGTTTAACCCGGCTGAGTTTTTAGAGCAAACTACACGAGCCACAACATCAATAACCGACATTACTTTAATGTCGCGCGATTTAAACTATCAGCCAATTCAGTTTGCCACCTCAGCATTGCAATTAACACATGAAGATATGGGTTTAGAGGTCAGCTTTTCTAATTTTGATTTTCAAAATAGCGCGGACACACGTTACAAAGTTTCGCTTCAAGGACCTACTTCGCTAGAGTATGATGATATAAAAGCAAACAAAATATTTTTTACAAAGCTCCCACCAGGTAATTATCAATTAAAGGCCAGCGCGTATAATTTCAATAGTGCGACCGAGTCAAAGCCGGCGCTGTTAAATTTTAATGTGGCATACGCGCCTTGGAAGTCTCCTTATGCGTATGCGGCTTATATATTAATTATTATAACTGTGCTGTGTTTACTATTTTGGCAATACAGAAGCAGGCAGCTAGCCATAGCTAATGCACAAAAAGCGACCATACATTCTCAAAAACAAACAGAGCTTGCTCTGAGTAATAACAAAAGCGGTATTTGGGATTACCACTACAACGACAATACGGTAAATACAAACCGAGGAAATGAACTTGGGTATACCAACCTGCCAAAACGAATTCCTTTAGGCCACTATTTAGCTTTAATTCACCCTGAAGATAAGCCCCGTGTTATTTCGCACTGGTTAAACTTTACAAAACAACAAGGTCAGGCGCATTGGCAAGCAACTTATAGACTCAAACATAAGCTTGGCCATTGGTTGTGGTATCAAGATTTAGGGCAAATTATTTACGACGAACAAACAAATAAACCGATATCTGTATCTGGCATATATACCAACATCACTGAGCAACGTGCCTATGAGCAGCAAGCCAACATTTTAGGTGAGGCGTTTGGGCAAATAAACGACTGGCTGCTTATTTTAGATAATAACTTAGTGCCCGTTTCTGCTAATAACAGTTTTACAAAAGCATTTTCGCAAAACCACAAGCAACCGCTTAGTTTAAAAGTATTTGTTAATGCATTAGGCAAAGTACAATGTAAAAATTATGCCGCTAGATTAAAAGCCCTTGGTGCAAAACAAAATTGGCGCACAGACACTGTTATTAAAACGGCAACTAACCAACACCACCCCATTCATATAAGCGCTACAGCAATCGCAAAAGAGACAAGCAGCGTAAGCTATTACGTGATTGTAATTTCAGATTTAACCGAACAAAAAAAAGCAGAAGATGAGCTGCGATACTTAGCTAATTTTGACCCGTTAACGAAACTGCCTAACCGCAGTTTAATGCATTATAAAATTAGTAAATCAATTAAGCATGCACAAAAACAACTAACTCAATGTGCTTTATTATTTATCGATTTAGACAAGTTTAAACCGGTAAATGATACATTTGGACACGCAGTGGGCGACCAACTACTTTGCAATATAACGCAAAGAGTAAGCGCTATGTTGCCAAGTAATGCCACATTAGGCCGCCAAAGCGGTGATGAATTTTTGGTACTTATCGATAACGTAGAAGACATAGCAACACTAAATAACATAGTTAAACGTATCAGCTCAGAATTGGCAAGCAAAGTCATCATAGAAAACTTTTCTATAAATATATCTGCCAGTATTGGCGTGGCATTATATCCATTCGATGCGGATTCAACCGACATATTAATAAGAAACGCCGATGTAGCCATGATGCATGCAAAGCAAGGGGGCAGGAATAGCTTTAAGTTTTTTACCGATTCAATGAACGAACAAATTAAGCAAAAGCTCATACTTGAAAACGATTTAAAAGATGCCGCCAAAGCTAATTTGTTATTTAATCACTACCAACCTATTATCGACACACAAGCGCAAACATTAAATGGGGTTGAACTACTTATGCGCTGGGAAAATAATGGCCAGTTTATCTCGCCGGCGTTATTTATTCCCATAGCAGAAGAAACAGGGTTAATAGAAACTTTAACAGAGCAAGCCTTAGAGCGGGCACTAATTGAGCTTGCTCCGACATTGAGCAACAACCCTCTGTTTTATATTTCACTTAATTTGTCGCCTAAGCACATTTTAAGAGCCAACATAGCGACTACATTGAAGAATATATTAAAACGCCACCAGTTAAGCCCCGTTCAGCTTCGCTTAGAGATAACAGAAAACATCTTGCTAGAGGATAAACAAAAAGCGGCAAAACAATTACAAAAATTAAAGTCAGCAGGGTTTAAGCTATTACTGGATGATTTTGGCACAGGCTATTCATCACTCACTTATTTAAGCCAGTTCCCTATCGATGTTATTAAAATAGATCAAAGCTTTGTTAACAGTATTGGGGTTGATAAGGGCGACGAGTCAATAATCAAAACCATTTACACGCTAGCACAAAACCTTGAATTATACTGTATAGCCGAAGGCGTAGAAACAAAACAACAAAAAGCCTTTTTAGAAAAATTAGGCTGCCATGTTTTACAAGGTTACTATTTTGCTAAACCAATGAGAGCAGAGCAGCTACAAAACCCAAAAACACGTGAGCATATTAGCCGTTTAATATAAAACTAATTGTGGATATGCTGACATTCGTGGCTTTCTATTTGCAAAACGCTGCTTTTAACTTTAAAACGAGCAAAAAGCAGTTTTTCTATTTTTAACCGGCATGCTTCATCGTGTTTTTCGATGGTACAGTGTTGCTTTAAAACAACATGAGCACCGACAATTATGTCATTGTCTTTTCGCGATACTGTCACATTATGCACATTATGCACATGTTCCAACTGAGTAATTGATTGCTCAATATCTTTCACTTTAGGTAATTTTGCGTTATTAAAAAACAAGTCTTTAATGCAGCTAGTAATGACTTTACCGCCGGTAAATAACACAAACAAAGCAATGAGCATGCTCGATAAAATATCGATAACACCCCACCCCGTATAATAAATTAGCACACCAGCTATAAATGTAGAAATGGTAGATATGATGTCAAAAAACGAATGTAAAAATACCGCGTACACATTAATACTGGCCTTACGGCCTTTATAAAGTACCCACGCAGCAGCGCCATGAAATAAAAACCCAACAGAGGCAATGCTCGACATTAAAAAGCTATTTATAGCTAAATCATGCCCCTCATTATGATGAGAAATCCTTTCTATTCCTTCATATAAAATAACTAAGCTGATTACCAAATACAGCAGACCATTTATTAAACCGCCAATAAGCTCAGCACGTTGATAGCCATCGTTATAGGTTTTCGCTAAATGAATTGCTAAGCTTGAAGCTATAAGTGCAATAAATAGCGAGCTGTTATGTACAAATAAATGCCCTGCATCAGCAAGCACAGCCAATGAGTTAGCATAATAAGCACCAATCACCTGAATGACCATAAATGAGCATGTTATTGCCAACGCGATGAGTAACCGACGACGAGACGCCTCATGGGTAGTAATTTCTGTCATGAAATGCTTGAATAACCTATACTTAAATTGCAACTAAACCTGCAGTGGGCTTAAAGTAGAAATGGGTAATGATATAAAGTAGCAATTGTAATACGAAGCCCTTTTAAACGCACTAAAAACTTAGCAAAACAGCTAAAGTTGAACTAAATATCATATAGAGTTACAAATTATTTACGTTAAACTAACCGGAGCAATGAGTGAGCTTACAACCAATTAAGGATACTTGGCGTGCTATAAAGCTTATTCCGTTCGCCGTTGTACTTTACGATGCTAAAAATCACACTTTTAAAGTAAACACACAGGCACAAAGGTTATTTAAATTACCATCAAAACCAAGTCTAAAAAATGATGACTTTGCGCAGCTTTTGTTTAGCTGCCCAGAAAATAAAAAACAATTAACCTTAAACCAATTGTTTGAGAAATACCTAGCCATCAATACTAACTACCACGTATTTTTACAAATACACGAAATGGGTCTACTTCTTAACGCAAAAGTTGCGCATATTAGCGAGCATCATCATATTGCAACATTTGAGGTAATAGAGCACAGCGATGATGCAAAATACAACTTTGACAAAATAATCTCAAAAATTTCTACCGATTTAATAGATATTCAAAACGACAATATTGATACACATATAGAGTATGCGCTTAAAGCCATTGGCACTGTATGCCTTGCCGATAGGAGCTACCTATTTAAATTTTCTGACGATGGTAAATCAATGCGTAACACCCATGAATGGGTTAACCAAGGTATTCAGCCATTTAAAGATCAACTACAGCACATACCAAAAAACTCACTCCCCTACTTTGCTAATTTAATGGGCACCACACACTTATTTAAAGTAAATGATATTGCCAGCCTCCCTGCAAAAGCGGCGAAAGAAAAACAAGAACTCGTTCGTCAAGGCATTCAATCAGTGCTATGCATTGGCCTTCGCTACGATAAAGAACTAGTAGGGTTTATTGGTTGTGATTGTGTAAAACAACAACGTGAGTGGACAGACTTAGACTTAATTAGGTTAAAACTAGTCGGTGAAATAATCGCTAATGCGTTTAAAAACTTAAACTACAAGCAAGAGCTTCAGCATATTCAACAACAGCTGATTACCGCGAATCAAAAACTCAACCAACTTGTAAATACCGACAGCCTCACCACCATTGCAAACAGGCGATGTTTTGATAAAGCACTAGAGAGCGAAATTAAACGCTGCGCACGTGTAAAGCAACCCGTTAGCTTAATTATGTGCGATATAGATTTTTTTAAAAATTACAATGACAGCTACGGCCATCAACAAGGCGATGAAGCCTTAGTTAAGGTGGCAGCTGCGCTTAAATCGCGATGCCGACGCGAAAGCGATTTAGCCGCGCGCTATGGCGGCGAAGAGTTTGCCATTATTTTACCTGCAACCAACGCGCAAGATTGCGAACGATTTACTAACTTAATTCAACAAGCAATTAAAGCAGCAAACATTAAGCATAACAGCTCAACAGTAAGTGAGTACTTAACTTTAAGTATCGGCTTTTTTACAGCCGTACCAAATAAAAATAGTACGCCGCAGAGCTTTATAAATAAAGCCGATCAAGCACTCTACAAAGCAAAAGAAACAGGCCGAAATAAAGTATGCCAATATAAGTGACTAAATACTTTATAATATCACGGGCGGCTCTAGCTGCCCGTTTTGTATGCCTGTTATTTTAAATACATTACCTTGTAATGACTGGTTAGTTTTTACTTTACTGTCATCTGCAGACGTTACAAATAGCCACTGTGCATCACTTCCCCCAAAAACTACACTTGTTGGTTTTATCGCTGCAATAGGCTGTGTTTTTATAACCTCGCCCTGTGGGGATAAGCACATAACGCAGCCCAAATTCCACACTGCAAGCCATAAATTCCCTTGTGCATCAATCACACAACCATCGGGGTCCACTTGCGTATTTTTAAATTGATAAAGCACGCGGGCGGGTAATATAGGCTCGCCACTTTGCTGGTTTACATTTAAAGTAAAAATACAGCTAGTTTTAGAGTCACAATAATAGGCACGCGAGCGCGCTTTATCAAAACATAAACCATTAGGGATCGTTAACCCTTCTATTACACATTTAAGCGAATTTTGATAAAAACGGTAAATTTTCCCCTCGCCTGTGTGAGCGTCTCTATCCATCGTGCTTAGCCAAAATCCTCCCCAAGGATCGGCTCTCCCATCGTTAGCGCGTCGTGTAAGCTGGGTATTTTCTAATAAGGTAAGCGTTTGGCGCACCCCAGAAGCGACATGGTATTTATAAATACCCGTACTGGTGCCAATAATAAGGTGTGCTTCATCAAGCCACGCCAGAGCTGAAACTGTATCTAGCATTTTAACCTGTGTTACCTCACCCTCAGGTCTTAAACGCTTACTCAATAGTAAGTTTTGCTCTATGTCTACCCAAAATAGCGTGTTGAGAAGCGGGTGCCAAAGCGGGCTTTCACCTAAGGTGTTTTGCAGGTTACTAAATACGGTCACACTTGAGTCAGTCATAAATAACGATTCTTTAATATTAACAAAGCCTTGTATGAATAATACTTTATCAGAAAACCTCAGTTTGAGCGATTGAACCAAACACATTAAAAATAAACATTTTTTACAGCTTACTTATAAAAATTTATACAGCCAATTATTTACGCATTTTATCGCGCTTTACCTGGTTAGTTGGTAATATCATCAACAGGGAGGTAATAGTATGATTAATAATAACAATAAACATTCTTTAGTGGTTGAGGGAGGCGCAATGCGCGGTATTTTTGCCGCGGGCGTGTTGGATGAGTTTTTAGCACAGCGCTATCAACCTTTTAATAGTTACTTTGGGGTTTCAGCTGGCGCTACCAATATAGCCGCTTATTTATGCCAACAACCTCGGCGAAATTATCATGTTATCACTGATTTTTCGTGCCGACCTGAATTTATTAACTTAGCGCGTTTTATCAAAGGCGGCCACTTGTTTGATTTAGATTGGCTGTGGCAAGCAACGCTCAAAGAGCTTCCACTTAATACAGAAACCTTTAATAAGGCGGCCCATGAGTTTTATATTGTTGCTACCGCTATCAGCACCGGTCAGCCGCATTATTTAAAAGCCTCAAGCGATACAATACTTGAACAATTAAAGGCATCGTGCGCAATCCCAATTGCGTACCGTCATTACCCTATTATTAATGACATTGCGATGACTGATGGCGGCGTAGCAGATTCCATCCCCGTAATTAAAGCATACGAAATGGGCGCTAAAGAAATAACCGTGGTGCTTTCTCAGCCACTAGGCTATAGAAAAAAGCCAAGTAAATCGCAGTGGTTAACTAAAAAACTTTATAAAAACTACCCTGCTTTAATAAAAAGCACGATTAACAGAGCGCATGTTTATAACAGCAGCATAGATTTTATTAATAACCCGCCTGAAGATTGCAAAATCAATATTATTGCTCCACCGCCTCAATTTAGAGTGGGCCGTACAACAAAAAATGTTAAACGCCTTAACGATGGGTACAAAATGGGAATTGATACAGCCAAAGCCTTTTTAAGCTAAGTGTGTTGTTTCCCTTTAGATAGCGCAACCAGTATACCCATTACAGTAAACGCTGCAATGGTGCATACAATGCCCGCTAGCACAGCGTAAACATGTATAAAAAACGCTAAGGCAATAGTTATTAAAGCACAACAATACAGCCACTTATAGGCTACATTGTAGTACTTACTTCTCATTAATAATAAAGCGGCCAGTAAACACGCTAGTGCAATAACTATCATAACGGTACTCATGCTGCTTTTACCTCAGCAAGTGCTATGGCATCAGGTTTTGTTTTTAAGTATCCCCATAAAAACGCCAGTCCCACAATTAAAAAGCTAATATCTGTAAATGCCACTAGGGTACTGTTTGCGTTAATAACATTATTAACGCCCAATACACTATTAAGTGGTAAAACACTCATTAAGAACAAGGCGCAAAGCAACAAGGTTGCTCTGAAGTAGGGTTTATATTTTTTCCAAAATGCTGCAGTGACTAGCCATACTAACCAAGAGTAAAAAAATACCGGCCCAAAGTAAGTATTGTGCTCAGTACCTGGCACGGCATAATTTAAAAGCACTTGCACAGGGAACAACACACAGCAAGCCAGCACTAAACCGCCGCAACTACCTATAATAAAGCGATTCCACCTTGCATACGCGCCAGCGCTAAGCGTTGGTGTACTGCTCCTGGTACGCTTTGCTAACCACATCATCATGCCAGAAAGTGGCATTAAGGCACAGGCTAAGCCAAGCACTACCCAAAGCAACTTCACAAATAAACCAGCGAAATTACCAAAATGTAGCGCAAATAGTATTTCAATCACTTGAATTGATACCCCCGCTATGTCGCCAAAGCTACTCATTGAGGTAATGTACTCCCCTTGCCCATTGTAATGCACTAACTGTGAAGCCACGGCTTCGCCTCCTAAAAGGCGTAAATACACTTGTGCGTTTGTATCGTTATGCGCCATTACCGTGGCATCTAAAATAACAGCGTGTGGGTAGCGTTGCTGCGCATCACTTAAAATAGCGGTTATGTTAGTTGGCTGATTTACATGACTAATTATTGGCTCAGGAATAGCTGTAAAAGTTTCTATCAACTTATCTTGGTCGCCTCCAAAGCTAACAAAGGCTGCTGCAGGTAGTAAAATTACGGTTGCGAGCCCTAAAAATGCGCCGCTAAAACCAATTACAATATTAAAAATACTGCCCCAAATGCCCATTACTTTGTGGCCGTCACTTATGGTTACATCAAAACCTTTAAGCCACCTAAAGGTGAACAGCTCTTTAATTAATTTACGATGTATAAATAAACCAGTTACCGTACTTACTAATAATGTTAAACCTAAAAACCCGGTTAAAATAAGCCCTACAGGTCGCCCTAAATGTAAGTCAGCATGAAACTCGCCAATGTAGCTGGCTGCATCCATTTTTCTATTGGCATAATATTGCTTACTTGGGCCATAGTAGGTATTTACCAACGCTAAGCTTGCTGGGTCAAATTCAAATGCCCGAAGTACTTCTTGCTGGTAATTTTCATCACCATGGTGCGATTCAAAAACTAAAGTCAGTAGGTGAAAATTATGCCCTGTTGGCATAAATACGTGAATATTTTCACCAAACTCTTCAGGTACTTTCGCGTGGTAGGTATTAACTAATGTGGTTATTTCACTATTGGGGATCGGCTGAGTTTGCTGCAGTGATTGGTTAGCCCAAATTTTTAGCTCAGGCCTTGCAAGTACTGCTAACGCGCCGGTAAATGCCACAACAAACAATAAAACGGCGGTTACTACGCCCACCCAACTATGTAATAAAAATAGCTTTTTTAAAGTAATTGATTTCATCCTTGCCCCTGCATTAATGCAAAATAACTTAAAACTCCATGCACTAAACACAAAGTGATCATGAGTAAAAATGGCTGCCATGCTTTTTCGCTAATGTAGGCATATATAAAAAGCCCAACCCAAATAATTGGAAACAGTAAAATAGGCAGTAAAATTTGTTCACTCATTTGTAAGGGCAAATAGGTAGTCATCCCGGTGATCATCACCGTAGCGGTTACCAATGCCAATACGCACGCCATTAAATGGCGACGCTTTGTAGCGCTAAAGGTTTTTTTATTATTCATTTTTAGCTCATTTAATAAATAGCAGGCGCGCACACCTGTACATACAAATAACAACCATTTGCATTATATTGCGCATTTGTAAATTTATGCAACATATTATCGTTACTTATTAAGCGAACAAGCTCCTTTTTATTCGCATAATCAATGCCTGTTTATTTATAAAATTATATTTTTTGAGCATACTTGGTATTTAGGTAGGCAAATATGATGAGCTAAAACTGTTTTTAAATAATCCCAAAAATAAATGCGTTATCATGCAGATCAGTGCTTAACTGCTTAGCCCATTAAAATAACGACTAAACAAGCAAATTTTTAACTTTAACAGTCAACAAACTCTATAATTATTGTTATTTTGTTAGGGCGTATGCAAAAAGCTTATTGTCCTTAGGCTGGCTCTTTTATTAGCAGCTGTAAAACAAATCACTATACATTGATAAAATGAGAGAAATTTATGAGCGATAAAATCAATCCAGACGCGTTACACGCACTAAAAATTGCATTTACTTACATGCCGCAAGCAATTGAAGTAACAAAGTACGAATATGGCGAGCGCTATCAAACAGTGCTTGATCATATTGAAGCCGTGCGCGAAGTGTTGCTTATAAACGATGTAGACCCAGAAGAAGTAGGCGGCGACATAAACCCAGAATACACGCCTAATTCTACCTATTAATGGGAAAAGTTTGCTCATTGAGCAGAACAATTAAGTTCGCGTATTGATAGCCTAACACCCATCACTCAATATTTTGCTCAACGGTTTACGCCTGTTGGTATAAACTTTTAAAAACATATAAATAAATGTGCCTATCTGCCGATACGCGTAACGATATAAAATACAATTAAGGTAATTGCGGTGAACTTTTTAAGGCGTTTTCACGATATAGTCTCAGACCAAACTCTGGATTTTGATTCAAAAATTAAAAGCCTACTCGCGTTTGGCCTAGAAGTGTTCAGCCTTGATGTAGCAATAATTAGTAAAATTGATGCTAATACGTACACAATATTACATGCTATAACACCCGATAACGCCCTATTACCCGGCACACAATTTGAGCTAGGTGGCACATACTGCGTCCACACATTAACAGCAGGCTCAGCGCTTTCGTTTCATAAAGCCTCACAAAGCACGATTGCAAACCACCCTTGTTACATAAACTTTCAGCTTGAGTCATACATTGGTGCGCCTATAAAAGTAGCCGATAAAACCTTTGGCACTGTTAACTTTTCATCGCCTAACGAGTCACCTGCATTTAGCGACGAAGCCTACGATTACATTGAGCTATTTGCTCAGTGGTTAGGATCTGAATTTGCAAAAATAGACACTAAAGAGCAACTTTTAAAAAATAGCTACACCCTTTCTAAGCTCGAAAACATCGCGAATATCGGCACTTGGGAAGTCGACTTGATTGAAAACAAAGTGTATTGGAGCACACAAACAAAACGTATTCATCAGGTAGCCGATGACTACCAGCCTGTCATTGATAATGCAATTGAGTTTTATAAAGAAGGCGCAAGCAGGGATGCTATCAATCAAGCAGTAGAAAACGCTATATATAAAGGTGAAAAATGGGATTTAGAGCTTGAGGTTATTACTGCACAAAACCAAGAAATATGGATCTCAACTTTTGGTGAAGCGGAATTTCATGAAGGCAATTGCATAAGGCTATTTGGTACCTTTCAAGACATAACCGAATCTATATTACTTAGGGAAGAACTTAAAAAGAAAAAAGCCGAAGCAGAGCATATGCTAGAAGACAGAAGTATGCTGTTTGCCAAAATTAGTCACGAGTTACGCACGCCACTAAATGGCATAACTGGTATGCTCACCACCCTAATAGATGAAAAAAACACTGAAAAACGAGACGAAAAAATTAAAATAGCGCTACGCAGCGCTGATATTTTACTTAACATAATTAATGAAGTACTCGATTTTTCTAAAATTAATCATGGTGAGTTAAAGCTAGAGCCAACCGATGTACTACTAAAAACCATATTTAGTGACTTAGCCTCGTTATATACGCCTCTGTTTAAAGACACCCATGTTGAGTTGATCATAGAAAATACGATTGATGAAAGTTGCTGGGCTTTTTGCGACAGTACCCGCCTTAGCCAAATTACCTCTAACTTATTAAGTAATGCCCTAAAGTTTACCGAGCAAGGGCATGTAAAGCTTAAAACACAGCTTATAAATAATAACAATGCGTTATCTCTTGGTATCACAGTTTCTGATACTGGCCGAGGTATGACTCCTGCCTTTTTAGAGTCTTTATTTTCGCCGTTTACACAAGAGGTTGACGCTAAAAACAATAAAGGGGGCACAGGGCTTGGCTTAGCAATTATAAAAGAGCTTGTAGAATACATGGGCGGCACAATAACTGTAACGAGTGAGCTACAAAAAGGCTCAACGTTTAATATTAATATTCCACTAGAGCTTGGTAAAGAGCAAATAATAGACGACATTCAATCAAAAATTGAGTTAAATAGCCACTCGCTCAGCGTACTTATTGTTGATGACAACGATATAAACCGCCGTGTGCTTGATGCCTCTCTTGATAAGTTAAACGTAAAAGCCGACTGTGCCATTGATGGTCAAGACGCTATTTTTAAGTGCAAACAAAAGCATTACGATGTTATTTTTATGGACTGCATTATGCCAATTTTGGATGGCTTTGAAGCCACTAAAGCGTTAAGGTCGCAAGGCATTTGCCCTAATGAAAGCACCTTTATTGTAGCCCTTACGGCCAACACCTCCTCACAAGATAAATTAGCCTGCCAACAAGCGGGCATGGATATGTTTGTCTCTAAACCGTTTAAGCTGCCGCAGATTGAAAAAGCAATCTCTAACGCGCTCGAACATATAGCTAAAGTTAATACGCTTTAATTTGGTGAGAATAAAAGATGAAAAACATAATTAGGACACTGCTGTTAACTGTACTGTGCTTAGCCATTTTTAAAGGCATTTCAACAGGGCAATGGGGCTCATCAATAACGATCGCTATTGTATCAGGCGTATTGTTATTAGTTACGTTTATCGGTGGTAAAGCATCACACGGGTCTTCAACTTATACAAGCAGCGACTCTTCATTTTTTGCTAACAATAGCTCACACTCTAATAATGATTGCGGTGGGGATTCTGGTGGCTGTGATTAATAGAGATATTGTTATAAACATTAAAAAAGCCGCCTTTGGAGAGGGCGGCTTGGGTTAACAAACAGCCTTTGGGTGTACCTATTGCTGTTATATCAAGAGAAAGCTTTTCTCTTATGCTGCACTTTGGTCTTGGTTGCTTTGCTCGCTATGGCGAATTAAGTAATCAAACGCCCCTAAGCTTGCTGTTGCACCACTACCCATTGCAATAATTATTTGTTTAAATGGTGTATTTGTCGCATCACCGGCACCATAAACACCAGGTAAAGAGGTTGCGCCTTTAGCGTCAATTTCTATCTCGCCAAACTTGCTAAGTGCAAGGTCGCTCTCTTTTAACCACTCTGTATTAGGGATCAAACCTATTTGTACAAAAATACCTGCGATTGCTAAAGATTTTTCCTCACCTGTTACACGGTCAGTGTAATTAAGTCCGGTTACTTTTTTACCATCGCCTACTACTTCAGTGGTTTGCGCATTTTTAATAATAGTGATGTTGCTTAAGCTGTTTGCTTTACGAATAAGTACTTCATCAGCGCGCAGCGTATCAGCAAACTCAAGTACCGTTACATGCTCAACAATGTTAGCTAAGTCGATTGCCGCCTCTATACCTGAGTTACCACCACCAATAACGGCAACCGGCTTACCTTTAAATAGCGGGCCATCACAGTGTGGGCAATAAGCAACGCCATGGCCGCGGTACTCTTGCTCGCCAGGTACGTTCATTTCACGCCAGCGTGCACCTGTAGCAAGTACTAATGATTTAGCTTTTAAAGTTGCGCCGTTTTCAAGGGTAATTTCATAACCATTACTACCGCGACCAAGCCCTGCTGCGCGTTGGTTATGCATTACATCTACGTCATATTCTTTAACATGCTCTTCAAGTTGAGCAACAAGCTTTGGCCCCTCAGTGGCTTTAACCGAAATAAAGTTTTCGATAGCCAACGTATCGGCAACTTGGCCACCAAATCTATCGGCAACGATACCGGTGTTTAACCCTTTACGAGCAGAATAAATAGCGGCTGAGGCACCTGCAGGGCCACCACCTACGACAAGCACATCAAACTCGTCTTTCTCACTTAGTGCTGCAGCTTGTTTAGCAGCGCCTTTTGAGTCTACTTTATTTAAAATATCGGTTAGGCTTAATGCGCCTTGGCTAAATGGCTCGCCATTTAAGTACACAGCGGGTACCGCTAAAATATTACGCTCTTCGACTTCATCTTGAAAAAGTGCGCCATCAATCATCGTTGCTTTAATTTTGCTGTTTGTTGCAGCCATTGTATTTAGCGCCTGCACTACTTGTGGGCATGTTTGGCAACTCAAGCTTATGTATACTTCAAAATTAAGTTCTTGTTCGAGTGATTGTATTTGTTCAATGTCTTCACTTTTAGCTTTACTTGCGTGTCCGCCAGTGTGCAAAAGCGCTAACACTAAACTTGTAAATTCGTGACCCATAGGAACGCCAGCAAACGTTATGTGGGTGTTTTTTTCAGGTGAATGCACAACCATAGATGGACGACGTGCGTCTGAATCTGGGTTATTTACTACTGTAAACTTGTCACTTAGCGAAGCTAAATCGTTTGCTAAGCTTTCTACTTCTGCTGATTTTTTGCTGTCATCCAAGGCAATAAGCAGCTCAACAGGTTGAGTAAGCGATTCAAAATGGCTTTTTAATTGGTTTTTAATGTTGTTATCTAACATGGCTTAACCCTTTTTAGGAAAATTTAAACAGCAAGCCTCCCATGCCAACTAATGCATGTGCTAATGAGTCCGAGTTGAGATAGGAGGCACCAACAAACAAAGTGCTGTTGGTTTAAGGGCAGTTACCTGCCCTTATTAAAGTGGGTAAACCTGTATTTAGATTTTACCAACTAGGTCTAGTGAAGGAGCAAGTGTGTCTTCACCTGGCTGCCAAGATGCAGGGCAAACTTCACCGTCATGCGTTGCAATGTATTGTGCAGCTTGTACTTTACGTACTAACTCTTTAGCGCTACGGCCAATACCTAGGTCATGCGTTTCGATTACTTTGATTTCGCCCTCAGGGTTCATTACAAACGTACCACGAAGTGCAAGGCCGTCTTCTTCAATCATAACGCCAAAGCTACGAGTAATACGGCCAGTTGGGTCGCCAATCATTGGGAATTTAATTTTACCAATAGTGTCTGACGTGTCATGCCATGCTTTGTGCGTAAAGTGAGTATCAGTTGATACTGAGTAAACTTCTACGCCCATTTCTTGTAGTTGCTCGTAGTAATCAGCAACGTCGCCAAGTTCAGTAGGACATACGAATGTGAAATCTGCAGGGTAAAAGAAGAAGATAGACCACTTACCTAGTACGTCTTTTTCAGACACTTCTACAAAGTCACCATTGTGGTATGCAGTTGCGTTAAAAGGTTGAATTTTTGTGTTGATCAATGAAGTGCTCATAGTATTCCTCATTTATATTTAATGTATTAATTTAAGTTACCAAGCAAAGCTAAATTTATCGGCTAGCTCTGCTGGCTTGATTAATACAATAAGCCCATTGACGAACTAAATAAAATTGATTGTTTAGATTAAAACAATCGATTTTTAAGATTGAACTATCTGGCTGTACTATTCGTAGGTGATTAATTAGCTATAAGTGATAAGAATACTGCTACAATAGCGGAGCTTAAAAACACACAAATATAAGGCATGCTGTAATGGAAAAATTTGTTAATCATATTCAACTTGGCTATTTGGGGTTACTGCCCTTTTTAGGCTGTGTAGCGTGGCCGCTTATGTTTGGCAGTAATAGCGTTAATTTGGAATTTTTTACTTTTTACAGCATTGCCATATTGGCATTTATGGCGGGCAACCTATGGCGCGCTGGCATGCAAAGTTACAGCGATGCAATTAAAGCAGTTGTACCTGTTATACCTGTGCCATTTTTATCGTTTATTCCGCTAGAGTGGGCGCTTGCTTGGTTAGGGGTGAGCTTTTGGGTGGTGCTTATATTTGAAAAAGCGACACCACAATGGCAAACCTACCATCAAGATTATCAAAAAATGCGTTTTATTCTTACCTCAGTGGTATTTGTATGCCACATAATTACCATAGGTATGAGCCTTTACCCAAAATAACCTTGCGCAGCTTAACCTACTGGGCGTAATAGTGTAACATCCGCGCTCTGCTATTTAAGGACGCACCATGATTGATACACTACGCCAGCAGCTTAATGAGCTTGGCGAAAACTACGTAGAAAAAAACGCCGCTTTTAAAATTAAAGTTATTCCGTTTTTTTGCGCTATTAGCATTAAAAAAGATCATAAAAATGAAGGCCGACTCAGCTTTTACTCTAACCAGTTAATTGAAATACTGTTAGTGGTGTTATTTATATTATTTGGGCTTACGCTTTATAACCCAGAGGCAGGTTTTACACAGGGCCCAATTCATATTGTGTTTGCGATTTTAATTACCTTTAATTTAATCTTAAAACAAATAGCCATTGAAGGACTAAAAACACGCCTGGCGTTTCATCGTTTGCACAGTGTTAATACAGCACACAACACGCAAAGTGCTGATCAAAATACACATAAGTCTAAATAAGTTATGTATTTAAATCCTAATTGGCGAGTTCTTACCGTAGGCGATGGCGATCTATCGTTCTCACATGCGGTGGTTAACCATATAAAACCGCCAAAGTTAGTCGCATCTACTTATGATAGCGCCGAGACAATAGAGCAAAAATACCAACATAATGCGCTCAGTAGCTTAAAAAAATGTAATGTTGAGGTTATTAATAGCTTTGATGTAACTAACCCCTCGTGTTGGCAAAAATTAGCGGCCCACCAGCACAGCTTTGATGTGGTTATTTTTCAGTTTCCGCTTATACCTGCCTTTGTAGGGCGCGAAGCTTTTGAAAAAAACACCCAAAAAACCAGTATGAACGTGCTTAATCGTGCCCTGCTTCATCAATTTATTAAATATGCTAACCATTATGCGCTCGACAAAAGCGGTCCTATGCTATGCTACATAACCTCAAAAGATGTAAAGCCATACCGCGAGTGGAATATTGAAGGCAGCTTAAGTGATGGCCTAAAAGCTAAATACGCGGGCCAAATGCCTTTTGATATTAGCCAGTTTGATGGCTATAAAATAAGAAATGTAGACCGTGATAAGCACGTAAAAGACACCAGCGGCATTACGTATGTGTTTACGCCTAAAGCAATCTCGCTACACACAAACGAGCTAAACACCCACCTTAAAAAGCCTGCATACTTAGGTGAAAATTATTGCTCGCTTTGTCGGGTAGGCCCCTTTATTGCCACCGAAGATGAAAACAAACACCTTAACGCTAAAAAGCATCAACACATGCTTAAACTAGAAGATGATTGGCAAGCGTGGCTTACTGACTTTTACAACCGCACCTTATAACCCCGTTTTATAGCTCAATTTAATTAAATCAGCGGCCTTTTCAGCAATGGCAATAACCGGCGCATTTGTATTACCTGTTACTATGGTTGGCATAATTGAGGCATCAATAACCCTTAGGCTGCGTATACCGTGAACTTGTAGCTTACTATTGACTACCGCCATGTTGTCGTTGCCCATTTTACACGTGCCAACAGGGTGGTATTCTGTATCGGCCGTTTGGCGTATAAACTCTATAAGTTGGGCATCGTTGTTTACATCAAGCGGGTAAACCATCTTGCCCCGAATTTTATCAAAGGCACTGCTTTGCAAAATGTGTAACGCTTTTTTAAGCCCCGCAAGCATAGTAGCTAAATCGTCGGGATGACTTAAGTAATTAGGGTCAATAAGTGGCGCACTGCGTGGATTGCTATTGGCAAGCCTTATTGTCCCTCGGCTTTTGGGGCGCATAATACTGCTATGAATACTATAACCATGGCCTCGGTGAAGCTTGCGGCTATGATCGTCCACCAGCCCAATAACAAACTCAAGTTGAATATCTGGCGCGGGCGAATTATCCAACACATTTATAAATGCATGCGACTCAGCAAAATTACTGGTTAATACCCCGCTGCGTTTACTAAACCACTGCGCACACCCATTAATAATACTTGCAGCGCCTTTCACACTTACCCCAAAGGTGCCTTTTGCTGTATTTGCTTTACACAGCGGCACAACGGTTAAATGATCTTGTAAATTTTCACCTACGCCTTCAAGGGTATGCTGTACCTTTATATTGTGCGCTTCTAAATGGTTTTTAGGTCCAATTCCAGAGAGCATGAGTAACTGAGGAGAATTTATAGCGCCAGCACTTAACAACACCTCTTCTGTAGCTGTTAAATTAAAAACCTTGCCATGCTGCTCAACCTCAACACCTTGCGCTATTTTATTTTTAATAATAATTTTATTTACGTGGCAATGAGTAAACACCGTTAAATTTTGTCGATGTAAGTGAGGAGTTAGGTATGCTTTTGCCGCACTGCACCGCTCGCCATTATGTTGTGTAACTTGTGACAGTCTCGCGCCGTGTTGCAGCTTGCCATTAATGTCGTTATTTAAATGAACACCTTGCTCAACACAGGCGTCTAAAAACAGCTGATTCACCGGGCTTGGGCAGGATAACTCTTGCACATGTAAAGGACCGTGATTACCATGTAAATCGTTATTATTAAAAGTTTTATTGTTCTCGGCTTTTATAAAATACGGTAATAAACTGTTATAGTCCCACCCAGGGTTACCATTTTTTGCCCAATTATCGTAATCGTATTTATTGCCGCGTATATAAACCATGGCATTAGTAGAGCTAGACCCACCAAGTACTTTACCTCGCGGCACAAAACCACACCGGTTATTAAGGGCTTTTTGTGGTACCGTATTATAATGCCAACTATTTATGCCATATGGCACACTGGCCGCAATACCCGCCGGCATCTGTACAAAGGCACTTTTATCACTCCCGCCCGACTCGATTAAGCACACATTTATCTGCTCATCTTCTGATAAACGTGCCGCTAACACACAACCTGCGCTACCAGCACCGATAATAATGTAATCAAACGTGTGGTTACTCATAAACACCTTTTTATTCTCACTCTTTAAAACATCATAGTGCATAGATTAACACCACAAAACTTGATATTTTTAGACAACATTAAATTGACAGCGTCAGGATATGAACAAGCCAATACGTGCCACCTCCTTATATGCAATAGATACATTAATTAAAGAGTTAGGCGCAGACCCAATAAACGTTTTAAGTGCCTGTAATATAAATGTCGACTTTAATGATCTTGAAAACCAATATTTACCCTATTTGAGCTATGCAAATTTATTAGAGTACTGCAGCCACACACTTAACTGCCCAAGCTTTGGGCTTAAACTAGCAAATAAACAAAACTTTGATATTTTAGGCCACATAGCCATAGCCGCTAAAAGTGGCACTAATTTAGAAGAGGCGCTTAGCTGGGTGGTTAAATATTTACACTTACACAGTCCAGCATTATGTTTAACAACGCACTCATTAGATAATGACGAGAGCTTATTTTTATCATTTGAATTTAACCTAAGGCCCCTGCCACAAATAAATCAAGCCATAGAGCTCACGCTAGGCTTAGCCATGAACATAATTAAAAAATTAAGTAATAATCAGTGCAAGCCCCGCACTGTACTTTTACCGCAAAAGCTACCTGCTAATACACACGCTTACAAAACCTATTTTGGCTGTAAAGTAATAGAGCATCGTAATAGCGCGGGCATTGTAATAAACAAAGCCGACTTATCAATTAAACTTAGCCACAATAGCCTTAATAAAACCGATGCCGCGTTAAGCTTTTTAGCTAAACGCGGTGCGCATAGCCATTCGTTGCCTGCTCAAGTAAGCGCATTAATAAGGCCAATGCTGCCTATTTATCAGTGTTCAAATCAAACTATAGCCGAAGCCCTTAATATGCACCCACGTACCTTGCACCGTGAATTGGCCAAACACAACACTAGCTTTGTAAAACTTAAAGACACCACACGCCGTGCATTAGCGGCGCACTATTTATCGCAAAAACATTATTCTATCAGTACTATTTCAATGCTTTTAGGCTACCAAGAGCAAGCCACATTGTGTGCCAGTGTAAAACGTTGGTTTGGGTATTCTCCTAGGGCGTGTCGAACTTTGTGGATTGAAATTTATTCAATCTAGGGGCGATTTAATCGCGGCGCGAGGTTTGTAACCTAGTGGGCTAAGTAAAAATCGAGCAACAAAGAGTCAATCGTCCCTAGAAAGAACCCATAGGGCTGCGCATGTTTGGTCTTTATGCTGCGTTATCGCCTATTTATGGGGAATAACCACACTACATAGGCTCTGCCTTGCCTAAAAACCAAACATACTGCTGTAAATTCAACCACCAAAGGTCAACACGCCCTAAAGCATACAGGGCAAAAAAATGTTAAAGTAGCGGCTCTTATTATTTAAGCTAAGGAGCAGGCATGAACTTTGTCATTGTCGGTACCAATTTTATCAGTGATACCTTATTAAGCGCAGCCAATACGTTAGATGAATTCAATTTATACGGTGTGTGCTCTCGCAAACAATCAAGCGGCGAAGCCTTTTTATCAAATCATCCAAATACCGATGTAAAAATTTTCACCTCTATTGAGCAAGTATGTAAAGCTCCTGAAGTTGATGCGGTTTATATAGCGGCGCCAAATAGCCTGCACAAGCAATACGCAGTAATGTGCCTAGAGGCTGGCAAGCATGTACTTGGCGAAAAACCTTCAGCTGCTAATAGCCATGAGCTAAACGCTATTTTAGCTGCAGCGAAAGCCAATAAGCGCCTTTTTATGGAAGCAATGATGACCACGCATTTGCCAAACTTTACGCGACTTAAAAATGCGCTGAGTAAAATAGGCAAACCCCGTAAGTTTATTGGCCAATACAGTCAGTACTCATCGCGTTACGATAAATATAAAAACGGCGAGCGTCCCAATACCTTTTTACCCGAGTTTGCCAATGGCGCTTTGCTTGATTTAGGCGTGTACCCGCTTTATTTACTTATTGCACTTTGGGGGGCACCACAGCGCGTAAGTGCCAGCGGTGTGCTATTAGATACCGGCGTAGATGGCGCAGGCGATGTGTTGCTCAATTACGATGATAAACAAGCGGTTATTAGTTATTCTAAAATATCTCAAGGCGATAACATTACCGAAATTCAGGGGGAGCTCGGCCGTTTACGTATTCACGCCGTGTCGCAGTTAAAACACATAGAGTTTGTTGCTAATAACGGTGAAGTAGAAGTGATTTCTGATGAATTTGATGAACACTTTATGAAATACGAAGTTGCACACTTTATGCAAGCCATTAACGCGCAAAGGCTAGAGTCAGATGTTAATACACATCAGCTTGCCTGCGACGTGATGAACGTACTTGATACTGCAAGAAAACAGCTTGGGGTCGTTTACCCTAATGACACAAGCGCTTAAGCTTACTAAAGTTGACCCCCATCCGTGGGCAATCAAGGTTAGGGCAAATATAAAATTATCGGCTTACTTATTTTTATCGAGTACAGGTAATTAATACGCCCTAACTTCTCTTTACTAAAAGAGTAAAGCTAATTTACCACACAAAAACATGACCAATCAAGCTAGCCAATTATTAAAATTTATACTAAATTGGTAACATAAACAGGTTAACACTCATTTATAATATTATATGACCGTTATACCACTTTAAGATTTTGACATAAGAGTGAATTTTGGGGTAACCTCTGCTAATAACAGTAGGTTTAGGCTCTTTGGGCCTTTCAGCCGCTATTCCTTCAGGTAATAAAGGTAGAATATGGGAAACCGTCGCTTATTTTGGCGCATTGTTGATAAGGTTGAAGCTTTAATAAACCAAGGAGAGTTTTCTGCTGGGAGTCGTTTACCACCAGAGCGAGAACTTGCCGACATGTTTGACGTAAGCCGCCCAACAATTCGTGAAGCTATTATTGCATTAGAAGTACGAGGCCGCGTAGAAGTTAAAACCGGCTCCGGTGTATATGTAATAGAACAGCAAGAAACCGCAGTAAAAACAAAAGAGATAAGCGCATTTGAGCTAACCCAAGCTCGCGCACTCATTGAAGGTGAAATAGCCGCACTGGCCGCGCAATCAATCACCGATGAAGAGCTAGCCCAATTAAAGCAAACACTTATCGCTATGGAAGAAGGCTTATATGTAGAACAAGCCGACCGTGAGTTTCACGAAATAATAGCGCGTGCTACGCGTAATAAAGCCCTAGAGTATGCGGTGGCGAATTTGTGGGATTTGCGTTTAAACAATTCACAAATTGTGGCCGATTATGGCAGCGTGTGTAAAAACAATAACGATTGCGTAATGGATGAGCACACTGCTATTTACAATGCATTGCAAACACACGATGCAAGCGCCGCACGTACCGCAATGCATAAACACTTTAACCGTTTAATTAACGCATTATTTGACGCAGTAGAAGCACGTGCGCTTGAAGAAATCAAACGTAAAAATGATGAAAAACGTGGCCTTTATTCTTTAGATGGCTTAGTTAAAAGTGCTAGCAAAACACATTAAAACAAGCTAAACGTTGATAAGCCAGCGATCTATTCCCTGGCTTTTTTATTTTGAGGTTTACGGTTACTGTTTTTGCACTTAAATAGGTGCATGCATACACACCCAAGCATGTCACACACTAACAACTCCCTCCTAAATTTAATTTTGTATCTCAAGCTATTACTTAGCGAATAAAAAACAGCTACACTGCGCAAAAATAGACGATTGTTACCAAGGAAAACAATGCAATCATCCACTAAAAACTTTTTGCTTGCGCTCGTGTGTATTGTGTTAGCTATGATCACCATTCAATCCGGTGCTTCATTTGCTAAGCAGTTATTTCCTGTTGTTGGCCCCGAGGGCACCACTGCACTTAGGCTTGGTTTTTCTGCACTTATTTTGTGTTTAATATTTAAACCTTGGAAACACCTACCAGCTAGAGGTAATCAATTATCAATTGTGGTGTACGGTTTAAGCCTCGGCGGAATGAATATTTTATTTTATTACGCGATTGAACGTATCCCTTTAGGAATAGGTGTAGCACTTGAATTTACCGGCCCGCTCGCTGTGGCGTTATTTAGCTCACGCGCTAAGCGCGACTTATTTTGGGTGGCGTGTGCCATTGCGGGGATTTTACTATTACTACCTGATATGAGCAGTCAGGAAAGCCTAGACCCAATAGGCGTAGTACTTGCGCTGGGTGCCGGAGCCTGTTGGGCCGCCTATATATTGTTTGGTAAAAAAACCGGCACACAAAGCTCAGGCGGTGCAACGGTCGCGCTTGGTATGACTGTTGCCGCTATTGTACTTGTGCCCTATGGCGGCATATTACAAAGCAGTGCATTTACATGGAGTGTTATACCGCTGGGCATTGGCATTGCTATTTTATCAAGCGCGCTGCCCTATACGCTTGAAATGGTTGCCCTGCGCAATATGCCCGCTCAAGGCTTTAGTATTATTCTCAGTTTAGAGCCTGCATTTGCTGCTCTTGCTGGGTTTATTATACTTGGCGAGTTATTAACCCTGTGGCAATGGTTGGCTATTTTATTAGTCATTATAGCCTCGGTGGGCAGCTCATTCTCGAGCGTAAAAAAACAATAACCATTTGTTTAAAAAGGCCAGTACACAGCTGCGCTGGCCTTTTAAATAACAAATTCTATATAACCTGTATCGCGCCTACTTGCTACTTGTCATTAAATAGCCTACTAATGATATTACTGGCATACCTGCTGCCACTAGCGCTACGCTTTCCCAACCACCAGCTTCGTATAGGGGACTTGCCACTAGCGAGCCAAGCGCCCCACCGACAAAAATACTGGTCATGTATATGGCATTTAAGCGGGCTCGGCTTTGTGGCTCTAGTGAATATACCACCCGCTGACCCAGCACCATATTTGCCTGCACAGCAAAATCAATAAACACACCTGTTAAAGCTAAAATTATTACCCCATTGGGTAACTCAAATACACTTGGTAAAAAGCACACTGCGGCAATCACCTTAGCAAGTAACGATAACTGGTGCGTATACCCCTTATCGGCTAAACGTCCAACAATAGGTGCTGCAATAGCACCAGCTGCGCCTACTAACGCGAATAAGGCAATGTGTGATTGCGATAAACCGTACTCTCTGGCTAATACAACCGGTACGCTGGTCCAAAATAAGCTAAAAGAGGCAAACATAAGCGCTTGATACAATGCCCGCTCACGTAGCACTGGCTGCTGTATTATTAGCTGCTTAAGCGATTTTAATAACTTAACATAGGTTGTATTTTGTGTTGGTTGCCTGCTTGGTATCGTAAAGTAAATAACACTGGCTATAAATGCCATACAGCCTGCGGCAAAGTAAAATACGGCTCGCCAACCAAAATGATCGGCTATTAAACTCGACATTGGCCTTGCCAATAAAATACCCAATAATAACCCCGCCATTATATTGCCCAGTACTTGCCCACGTTTTTCATCTGACGATAAATGCGCAGCAAGCGGTATTAATACCTGCACCGATACAGAGCTTGCCCCCACCAATAAGCATAACAGCAACATAACACTTGGACTTTTCGCCAAGCCTGCGCCTATTAAACTTAAAAATGTTATGGCTAAGGTAATGAGCATTAAGCGTTTGTTTTCGACTAAATCGGCCAATGGCACTAAAAAAAACAGCCCCATTGCATAGCCAATTTGAGTAAGCGACACAATAAAACTTGCGCTATGTGCACTTAAGCCAACATCGGGCGCTAATAACTCAATGATTGGCTGAGCATAATAAATATTTGCCACAATAAGGCCACAGCACAGTGCAATAATGCTCACTAAGGTATTACTTATTTGCACAGGCTGTGTAGCGGTTTGGTTCATAAATAACTCTAATTTACAAATAATAAAACCCACTGCATATAAATGCAGTGGGTAGCCATGATATGGGTAAATTACTTAATAGGTGAAGGCTGCCCATGCGGGCTAGATCGCAAGTACTGCTTTGGTGCTTTAACAGATGCGCCAAGCTCGGCCGCGGCATGCCAAGGCCAATGCGGGTTGTATAAAATACCTCGCGCTAGTGCTACACCATCAGCTTGCTGCTCGCTAATAATATCTTCGGCTTGTTGTGGCTCCGTGATTAAACCTACGGCTATTACCGGCATATTCACGGCCTCTTTAATAGCGGTTGCAAACGGCACCTGAAAATTTGGTTTAACCGGTATTTGCTGCTCTGGACTTAAACCCGCTGTACTTACATGAATAAAATCGCAGCCAAGCTTGTCTAACTCTTTAGCAAGCTCTATTGATTGTGCTAAATCCCAACCACCTTCAACCCAATCAGTAGCAGAAATTCGGATACCTACCGGTTTATTACTTGCAAATTCAGCTCTTACTGCTTTAAACACCTCAAGCACTAGGCGCATACGGTTTTGCAAATTGCCCCCATATTCATCATCACGCTTGTTTGAAAGTGGCGATAAAAACTGGTGTAACAAGTAACCATGCGCACCATGTAGCTCGATTAAATCAAGCCCTAGCTCATCTGCGCGTTTTGCTGCGCTTACAAAATCGTTTATTAGCTGGGTTATATCCGATTTCGTCATAGCTTTTGGCTGGTAAGCGTTGTCATCGTAGGCAATGGCAGAAGGCGCAAATGTTTGCCAGCCATTTTTATCGCTAGGTGCAATTGCGCCACCCCCATCCCATGGTTTTTCAGTAGATGCTTTACGCCCTGCGTGCGCTAGCTGAATGCCAATAGGCATGGGGCTGTATTGCCTAATAGCTTTTAGGCTTTTGCCTAATGCTTGTTGAGTTTCGCTATTCCAAAGCCCTAAATCGCCATAACTAATACGCCCCTCTGGGTTAACCGCGGTGGCCTCTAAAATAAGTAATCCTGCCCCGCTTAAGCTTAACTGCCCTAAATGAATAGTGTGCCAATCACTGGCAGCCCCCTGATTTGCTGAGTACTGGCACATAGGCGCAATAATAATACGGTTGTCTAAAGTGAGTTCACCGAGCTTTAAAGGTGAGAATAATTGGCTCATAAATATTCCTTAATACGCGTACTTTAGTACGAAATGCTATAGCTTACGGTATGAAGGGTTAATGGGGATCAAACTTCACTTTTATAGTGCTAAAACAACAATAAATACCTTTGAGCAAAATATTAAACAGGGTCCTATACGTTTCTTAACCGTATTTATACATTCAGCTAACTAAGCAATGTGAATGGCTATTTATATTTGCTCAATGCGCAAAACGTTTCCGTTTGTACCTTAACCTGCTAATTATTTGGATGTTATACATATTTATATAATTCAAAGAAGCACATAAACTATATTTATTCCAAAAAAGTGAATTAAAATTCAATTTTAATATTCCCACCACTTTAACTCCCTGATAAACTGTTTAACTTATATTAACGCTGTAAATTTTGAATCTGGGGATCACTTTTTATGTTTAAACCAAGCTTGTTAACCTTGGCTATTTCGAGCGCTGTATCTGGCGCATTTATATTTTCTAACTCAGCCGTGGCGCAAGAAGAAGTCACCGCGATAAACAAATCACTCGAAGTAATCGAAGTTACAGCAACAAGACGCAGCGGATCGGTGCAAAATGCACCGCTAAACATTACCGCACTTGATGCCGATGTAATGAAAGATCAAAACATTGGCGAACTAGCCGATGTAGCGCGTTGGGTACCTGGTTTAACAATTACCGATCAAGGTGGTCGCTCAGGCTCGCCTATTATTGTACGTGGTTTAAATACAAATTCGTCTGGTCCATCATCAGATGGCGGAACCGTCGCTACTTACGTTAACGAAATCCCGGTGTCAGTTGATATGCGCTTGGTAGACATAGAGCGTGTAGAAGTACTTATTGGGCCACAAGGCACATTATATGGTGCTGGTACTCTAGGCGGCGCAATTCGTTACATGCTTAAAGAGCCAGAGCTTGATTTTACAACAGTAGAAGTATTTGGTGACCTATTTCAGACTCAAGAAAGTGACTCTTTAGGCGGCGAAGGCGGCTTTATTGTTAACCTGCCAATTATTGAAGATAAATTAGCAGTACGTGCAAGCTTGAACGTATACGAAGACCCAGGCTTTATTGATTATGCTTACGCAGTGCGTGAGCCAGGTGTATCGCTACCGGACCCTGATTGGAGTAACGCCGACGAAGTAAACAACAATATTAAAAATGTTGAAGATGCTAACGGCGAAACAACTACCACAGGCCGTGTTTCTGTACGTTGGAAACCAAGCGAAACATTTGAAGGGACACTTAATTACTTTTACCAAAATCAAGACAGCGAAGGCCGTTCAATTGTTCATTACAACAGCCTAAACGATGATAACGGTTTAAGCGATATTGTAGGTAAATACGAGTCGGCTTATCGTTATGAAGAGCCGCGCGAAAAAGAAGATCAACTACTAAGCCTTGAGCTAAAAGCCGACCTAGGTTTTGCAGAGCTTGTATCGGCTACCGGTATCTCAAGCTTTGATGCCGACGGCCAACGTGACCAAACCGATTTACTTATCCGCCTAGATTACGGTTATGAAGAGTTCCCTGCGTTTTCATCATACACACGTGAAATTGATGAAGAAGATACCTTCACGCAAGAGCTTCGTTTAGTATCGCAAAGCGACAGCGACCTAAATTGGATTGTAGGCGCGTTTTACAACAAAATAGAAACAGACGCCTCAAGTAAAGAATTTACCCCAGGCTTTGGTGATTTTGCCGTAGAAAATTTTGGCGCAGCGCAATCTCGTCCAGACCAACTAGAGTATTTCTCGGTAGACCGTACAGAAATTACAGAGTCGGCTTTGTTTGGTGAAGTAGGTTACCAAGTAACAGAAAAACTAGATGTAACCATTGGTATGCGTTTGTACCAGTACGACGTTGAATCAGAATCGGCTGTCGACTTCCCGCTATTTAATACCCTATTTGATGGCGCAGCACCTGATGCAATTTCATTAAATTTTGAAAAAAATGAAGCAGACGACAACGGCAGCCTATTCAAATTTAACGCTAAATACCAGTTCACTCCATCAGTAATGGGTTATGCAACGGTAAGTGAAGGCTTTAGAATTGGTGGCTCAAATGGTTTAGCACCGTGTCCTGATCCATTACCAGCTAATCAAGCAGGTTGTGGTAGCCCAGAAGAAATGCTCTACGATGCCGATACCACAACAAACTACGAGCTAGGCCTAAAAAGCACTTGGTTTAGAAGCCAATTACACTTTAATGCCGCGTTATTTAATGTAGATTGGGATGATGCACAAATTGCAGGCGCAACAGATGTAGGTCAACTCCCGTACTTATCTAACGCAGGCAGTGCAAACGCAAAAGGTATTGAGCTATCTACCCGTGCTATTTTATCTGACTCATTTACCGTATACGCCACTTATGCTTATACAAAAGCAGAGCTAACGTCAGATGCACCATTTTTGTTTAATGCTGATGGCACAGACGGCGCAGAAGACGGCGACCGTTTACCGGGCTCGCCAGAGCATCAGTTCTCAATGGGTATAAACTATCAAACAGATGTATTTAGCGATAAAACCCTTGATATTAACTATGGTTTAACCGCACAAAGCGATGTAATTACCCGAGTAGGCCTGCATGATAATGGCGAAACACTACCAGGTTACAGCTTAAGTAATATATCTGCTAAGTTAACAGCCGATGAGTGGTCAACAACTCTTTATGTTGATAACCTATTCAACAAATATGCATTTACATCGGTTCGTCGCTCAGATGCAGACATAACAACTGCAAACGGTGCCGACATACAACGTAACTACGGCCACTATATTAACCGCCCGCTTACGGTAGGCGTTAAATTTAACTACAAATTTGAAATATAATTTATAGTCACTCTTAAAAGGCTCAAATTTTTTGAGCCTTTTTTCTTTATTAACGCGTAACTAAATAATACAAATTAAACAATGCAGCCAAATTTAAAACACCTTCATCAAAGTGCAATTAAACATTTAAGCCAAGGCAATATTGAGCTTGCTCATAAAACGTTAGTTGAATTAGTAACGCAAAAAACCGACTTTGCCGATGGCTACTTTTTACTGGCCATGGTTAATTTACGCGTAGGGCAAATACACAAAGCCATAAAGCTAATAGAAAAAGCCCTTAGCTTTGGTAAAAGCATTGAATACAGCGCCCAACTTGCAAAGTGTTACACATTAACAGGCGAATTAACTAAAGCAAAAAACACCGCTTTAGCCATACCCGTTGAGCAAATAAAAAAGCCGCTTGATGCCGACACCTTAGGTGTTGCACTTACACAAGCAGGCCTGCACAAAGAGGCACTAAACACTTTAACTGCGCTATTAAAC
>Ga0209452_1000069_pt1 | contig 46600 bp, 38 predicted proteins | sample WorMetimpBELIZE1_FD_187388 | JGI IMG/M metagenome (GOLD analysis project Ga0209452, IMG submission 187388) | Marine gutless worms symbiont microbial communities from Max Planck institute for Marine Microbiology, Germany - Olavius imperfectus... | ecosystem: Host-associated > Annelida > Digestive... | reverse complement strand
TGTTAAAATAAAATTGTGTTTGCCTTAAATACAAAAAATCATTTAAGAATTTATTTGTAAAAAGACGGCGCGCTTTATACCATATTAAAATTAAATACTCAACGTCGCGTGCAAAATTTGTTCGACGATAAATGTTAAAAATGCAACTTTGGAGCCTCAATGAGCGCTGTGATCAAGACCCCTGAAGAAATTGAAAAAATGCGTGTAGCCGGGCGTTTAGCGGCTGACGTACTTGAAATGATTGAACCACATGTAGTGCCGGGTGTGACTACTGATGAGCTAAATACAATTTGTCATGATTATATTGTCAATGTGCAAGATGCTATCCCTGCGCCACTTAATTATCACGGTTTTCCTAAGTCGGTATGTACCTCTGTAAACCATGTAATTTGTCACGGTATTCCAAATGACAAACCATTAAAAGATGGCGATAGCGTCAATATTGATGTAACCGTCATTAAAGACGGTTACCACGGTGACACATCTAAAATGTTTCATGTCGGTACGCCTAACATTCAAGGCAAGCGCCTTGCACAAGTAACACAAGAAAGCTTATACCTTGCCATTAAAATGGTTAAACCAGGTGTACGCTTAGGTGATATTGGCGAAGCAATTCAAAAATATGCAGAAAGCTTTAACTACTCTATTGTACGCGAATACTGCGGCCACGGCATTGGTAGCGAGTTTCATGAAGAGCCGCAAGTAATGCACTATGGTAAAGCAGGTACTGGCGAAACACTTAAAGCGGGTATGTGTTTAACAATAGAGCCTATGGTTAACGCTGGTAAACGCCAGTGTAAGCTTTTAAAAGATGAGTGGACCGTTGTAACACGTGACCGTAGCTTGTCTGCACAGTGGGAACACACTTTATTAGTGACTGAAAATGGTGTTGAAATTTTAACGCTGCGATCAGATGATACTATCGACAGGATTATCGAACACTAATAACAAAACCACAGCACTTAATGAACACAGCTTATTAAGTGTGAACGGTTCAATAAGGAGCCAGCCCACGTGGCATTACCCAACAAAGTAAAAAAGTTGCTCAGCGAGGCTGAGCAACTGAGCGATTATCGCGATTGTTCTAGCTATTTTTATAAGTGGTTACATAACCAATTTTCTAAGCAACCAGTTGGTAATTTAATTAATGCCCGGGCTGAATTTATAGACCGCCTGCTGATTAAACTGTTTCATGTTTACGATTTAGCTCACGAGCCTGATCTAGCCCTTATCGCGGTAGGTGGCTACGGCCGTGGCGAATTACACCCCTACTCCGATATTGACTTTTTATTACTTGTCACGCAGCCGCCAAGCGAACAAATATGCGAAAAAATTGGTCAATTTGTTACCATGCTGTGGGATCTGAATTTAGAGATAGGCCACAGTGTCCGAACCATTGAGCAAGCCATAGAACAAAAGCGCGAAGATGTGACCTTTGCCACCAGCTTGCTCGAAAGCCGGCTAATCTTTGGTAACCATATTGAGTTTGAGAAACTCAAAAAACACATTATAGAAACCCCAGTGTGGCGCTCAGGCGAATTTTTTGTGGCCAAAGTGCAAGAGCAAAACTTGCGTCACAAAAAGTGCCACGGTACAGCTTACAACTTAGAGCCAAACATAAAAGAAAACCCTGGGGGCCTGCGTGACCTTCAAACGATTATTTGGGTTGCTAAAAAGCACTTTAGAGCCGAAACCTTGCAAGAGCTAATTAACCACGGCTACCTAACACATGAGGAGTTTCAAGAGCTCTCGGAGTGCCTAGAAAACCTTTGGAATATTCGCTTTGCATTGCATTTAGCCGCTGGGCGCTCAGAAAACCGCTTACTGTTTGACCATCAACCCAACGCCGCAGAAATACTCGGGTTTGGAAGTGATGGTAAAGCCTCGGTTGAGCGTATGATGAAACGCTTATTTAGAATAATGAGCCGCGTACGCGAGCTTAACCAAATGCTGCTATCGTACTTTGAAGAAAGCATTATGCCAGAGAGTAGCGAAGCGCTAGTGGTTGAGCTTGACAAAGATTTTGAGCGCGTTGGGCATCAAATTAGGGTTAAAAACCCATCGGTCTTTTTTAGACGTGATCAACTTTTTGTTTTATTTGAACATATCGCCGATAACCCCGAAATTACCCATATTTATCCAAGTACTATTCGTACCATTAGGCAAGTGCGTAGGCGTTTATTAGGTGACTTACAAGATTATGCCGCATGTCGCGAGGCATTTATGCGCATTGTAAAACACCCTAACGGCATGGGCCGCGCATTCACGCTCATGCACAAACACGGGATGTTGGCAGCGTATTTACCGCAGTGGCGTAATATATTTGGGCAAATGCAATTTGACTTATTTCATGCCTATACAGTAGATGAGCACACCCACAAATTAATCAATAATATTTACCAGTATTTTGATAAATCTAAAGTGAGCGAATTTCCTATCTGTAGTGAAATAGTTACGCGCATGGACAAACCTGAGCTGCTCTATTTAGCAGGTATTTTTCACGATATTGCTAAAGGCCGTGGCGGCGATCACTCTGAGCTTGGTTCGGTTGATGCCATTGCCTTTTCTAAACTGCATGGCTTTCCATCATCAGACGGTAAGCTCATATCGTGGCTCGTTGGTAACCATTTACTTATGTCGGTTACCGCGCAACGTAAGGACATTAATGACCCAAGTGTTATTAAAGACTTTGCCTCACGAGTAAAAACAGAGCGCCAACTCGATTATTTATACTGTTTAACTGTTGCTGATATACGCGCCACCAACGACAATTTATGGAATGATTGGAAAAACACCCTATTACGCGAGCTATACCTGCACACACAACGTGCACTGCGTCTAGGGCTTGAAAACCCAATGGATCAACGCGACCAAATACGCGATAAAAAACATCAAGCCAAACAACGCCTACTTAATTTAGGCTACGCAGAAGAGCAAATTGACTTGATTTGGAGTCGCTTTAAAGCCAATTATTTTACTGCCTTTAGCGAGCAGCAAATATCATGGCAAAGCGAGCATTTACTTAAGTGTACAGATTTGAGCGCACCGAGCGTCATAGTGTCTGATAAAGCAATGCACGGTGGCACGCAAGTATTTGCGTACAGCCCATATTCAGGCCCCCTATTTGCCCGCTTAGTAAGCGTAATTGGCTCTAAAAAAGCGCAAATACAGCATGCACAGGTGCTTACAACTAAAGATGGCTACGCCCTATTTAACTTTGTTATACTTGAAGTGAGCGGCGACCCTATTGCAAGTAGTCGCGCACAATCAATTAAACGCGGTCTTGAGCAAGCACTCAACGAACCGCGTAAAAAAATACGCTTTAAAAAGAATCGTTCGCAACGATTTAAAGATTTTAATATTAAACCTAAAATTGTGCTGCGCCCTCACGCACGTAAAGATCGCAGCCTAATAGAAATTCAAGCTGTTGATATACCTGGTTTACTAACCAAAATTGCCGAAGTTTTCCAAGCGCATTTATTACACATTCACGCTGCCCGTATTACCACGGTAGGTGAACGTGCAGAGGATTTCTTTGTCGTATCAAATAACGAATATCAAGCGCTGACTGATGAAGAGCAAGCAAAAATTCATCAGGCATTACGTAAAAAATTCAACGCCGAAACAGAATAAGGACACACCATGTCAGACTTAAAAACCATGATCGAAAACGCCTGGGATAACCGTGATAGCATTAGCCCAAGCAGTGTATCAAGCGATGTTAAACAAGCGATTATTGACGCACTAGAGCTACTTGATAGCGGCGCTGCCCGTGTTGCAGAGAAAATATCAGGCGAATGGGTTGTTCACCAATGGCTTAAAAAAGCCGTATTACTATCGTTTCGTATTCGCGACAACCAACCAATGAACGACGGCGTAAACCAATTTTACGACAAAGTCCCGCTTAAATTTAGCGACTACACGCCAGAGCAATTTCAGCAAGGCGGCATGCGCGTAGTACCCAATGCGGTAGCCCGTAAAGGCAGCTTTGTAGGTAAGAACGTTGTACTTATGCCATCGTACGTAAACATTGGCGCATTTGTAGATGAAGGCACCATGGTAGATACATGGGCAACTGTTGGTTCATGCGCACAAATTGGTAAAAACGTACACTTATCGGGCGGCGTAGGCATAGGTGGCGTTTTAGAGCCGCTTCAAGCTAACCCAACCATCATTGAAGACAACTGTTTTATTGGCGCACGCTCTGAAATTGTTGAAGGCGTCGTAGTAGAAGAAGGTGCTGTAATTTCAATGGGTGTTTACATTAGCCAAAGCACCCGTATTTACGACCGCGAAACTGGTGAAATTCACTACGGCCGCGTACCAGCAGGCGCTGTAGTTGTGCCAGGCGCACTACCATCAAAAGATGGCACGCACAGCCTATACGCTGCAATCATTGTGAAAAAAGTAGATCAACAAACACGCGAAAAAGTAGGCATAAATGCCCTACTACGCTCGATTGATGATTAAAATAAGCTGTAAGCTTTTAGTTGATTTGTGTCAAACGTAGGTTGGGTTGAGTGAAACGAAACCCAACAACACATTAAAGCTTATTGCTTTAGCTAAACTTTAATTGTATACAGAAAGCTCTAAGCCCTCTGGTTTTGAGCTTTTTTGTTTAATACATCCAATCCGTCATAGAACTAAATTTAGCAATTAAGCTATCTTTCTCTTCTGTTGTATTATTTAATTTTATCAACTTAATTAGTTTTGTAATACCAATCGTGTTAAGTTATTAGTCATTTATAGCAACAGAAAAATAAAGTGATAACAAGGCATAAATTTTGACAAGTAGTTGTTCTACATGAAAAATTTATAACGCAGTTAGCGCTTTATTTAGCTCGCTAGAATGGCTAAATATTTAAGTCGATTGGTATAAGTTCTGGTATTGCACTCTGTTGAAAATTAAACTTACCTTGATATGTATTTAAAAGCTCAAGAGTACTTAATAACTCTTCCACTTTTGTACTTTCACCGATCAAGTATCCCTTGTCATGATGATAATCTGTTATTTCATCAAACATTAAATTTAGGTATGAGTAGCCGATATGATGGTTTTTTATTTTTTCATCGGAACTAGTAATTAGATTAGTTATCAAGTTAACTTTGATTATGAGCTGAGTTTCTATCCTTGATGATAAATATTTTATTTTTTCATCTGGGTTCTCTTCCGATAAATTATAAAATAACTCTGCTTTAGAAAACCCAATTAAGCATTTGTCGTCGGTTATTTTGGAACCCAAGCACCTTTCAAGAACCTTCTCAGATTGTTCTATCCTTTTGAAAATATGCTCTTCATGGGCGCTTTGCTGCATAAGTTGAATTTGTTTTTTTGTAGCAGAAGCTTGCTTTTCATTAGCTGCTATTAATTTTTCTGTTAATACTCGTTGCTGCTTAGACTCATCTACTTGAAGCTTTAATGACTCCTTAGCTATTTTTTCTTGCTCCAAATTATTTTTTGCAGTTTCAGACGCACTTTTGGCTGAATTAGCTAACTCTCTTTGTTGTAAAGCTAATGAATATATTAAAAATATCATTGCAAAAAAAGTGAGTAATGGATTTAAAATCCCACCAAAAAAATCCCCCATAGCTCCCCATTCACCTCTGTTGGCAGGAGGTTTAAACCAAGAAAAAATACTGTTATATGTGTAGAAAGCCAAAAGTGTTGCACCAAACACTATAAAAAGAGTTATCGCTATAACTACTTTTACTTTTGAATTATTTTCAATAGACTTAAGTAGTCGGCTCTTTGCTTTTTCGTTTATGTATATCCTTATAGATTTAGAAATAAGCTCGCATCTTAATCTAATTATTATAGAGATAGTTAATAGATAATTAATTTTAAATATTATAAAAACTAAACCGTTGGGTTTCGCTTCACTCAACCCAACCTACGGCGATAAATTTAACTTAGAGCAGCTCGTCACTGATAGCTGATAACTGATAACTGATAACTTGTATTTACTAATAAAAAAGCACTTATAAAAATAAGTGCTCTTAGGTTTGCTCAATTAATTTTTTAATTACAGCGCGTTAAATACATCGTCTGTTTTAGCTGCGCAAATAAAATCGTTTTTGTGCAGGCCTTTAATTGAATGGCTCCACCACGTTACGGTTACTTTGCCCCATTCGGTTAATAAACCTGGGTGGTGGCCTTCATCTTCTGCCATATCGCCTACTTTGTTAGTAAACGCCATAGCTTGTTTAAAGTTTTTAAACTTATAAACACGCTCTAGCTGCATGATACCGTCGCGTACCTCTGGTACCCAGTCTGGGATTTTTGTAATTAATTGTGCAAGCTCTTCGTCAGATACTTTTGGCGCATCTACGTGGCAAGCTTCGCATTTTTGTTCACTTAATGAAGACATTTTAAATCCTTACTTTAGCGTTTCTTTAAAATTAAAGTTAACTAGCTAATTTTTCTTTTGGTGGAAATTTTGGGTCGTGTAAGCCAAGTTCTTTAGCTTGCTCAACCAAAGTCATAATATCCATTTGCGATATATCAAACAGATCATGAATCGAATTAATGGTGTAGTACTGCGGTTGCATAATATCAATGCGGTACGGTGTACGCAGCACATCAATGACGCTCATAGGTGTTATTTCTGGCGTATCTGAATACACGTACTGTGTTTCACCTGGGCTTGATAAAATACCGCCGCCATATATACGCAGGCCATCTTCGGTTTGCATCAAACCAAACTCAACCGTAAACCAGTACATGCGTGCAAGGTAAACACGGTCTTTTTTCTGTGCTGCATAGCCTAATTGGCCGTATTTGTGTGTGAATTCGGCAAAATCAGGGTTGGTTAGCATGGCGCAATGGCCAAATATTTCATGAAAAATGTCAGGCTCTTGCAGGTAGTCAAACTCTTCGCGGCTACGAATAAACGTGGCTACCGGAAACTGTTTGTTTGCCAATAATCTAAAAAACTCATCAAAATCGATAAGCGCAGGTACAGGTGCTACTTGCCAACCTGTAGTTGCAAGTAGCACCTCGTTAAGCTCGCTTAACTGGGGAATACGATCGTGGGGAAGGTTTATTTTTTTAAGCCCCTCCATATATTCATCGCAAGCCTTACCTTTTATACACGCAAGTTGGCGTGTGACTAGCTCAGACCAAATTTTGTTTTCTTCATCACTCCAGTGAATAACCCCGTTTTTGTCGGGTGTTTTTGAAGTGTATTTACTTGCTTTAGCCATAATAACCTTCTTAGGGTTAAGCCCTAAATATGTGTCAGTGTGATAATCACAACCTGTGAAAATCGAGTAACGCCATACTATGTAAAAGTGAAGAAAAGTTTAATAGTTGAGCGTATATCTACATTTAGCACGATCCCTAAAAGTGCACACATATATTTACAGTAAAGGAACCAAATTGATACACCATTGCTTTTAAAGGCCTATACAAAGGTTTTTATGTAAACATAAAATTACAATCAAGAGATAATGGTAAAAGCTTGCTTTAAATCGTTTATAATATCGGTTACATCCTCAAGACCAACTGAGAGCCTTATTAGACCATCACTAATGCCTGCTGCAGCTCTTTCCTCGGGTGTATAAGGTGAATGGGTCATTGATGCGGGGTGCTGAATAAGGGTTTCTGCATCGCCTAAACTTACAGCGAGTGTGCAAAGCTTCATACTATCTATAAACTGCGCTCCCTGAGCAAGGCTGCCGTTAATTTCAAATGCAATAACGCCGCCTGCGGCTTTCATTTGATTGCCTATGTATTTATTACCTGGGTGCGATTTAAGCCCTGGGTAATAAACAATATTAACTTGCGGATGCCCTTCTAAGTATTCAGCTACTGTTTGTGCACTTTGGCAATGGCGCTCCATACGTACAGCTAATGTTTTTAATCCGCGGTTTATTAGCCATGCGTCATGCGGACTTATAGTGGCACCAATATCTTTAAGTACTGTCATTTTTATTAAACTAATATGCTCTTGCGTTCCACACACAAGCCCTGCGACTACATCGCCATGGCCGTTTAAGTACTTAGTGGCACTGTGCACTATAATGTCTATACCGTATTGCTTAGGTGATTGCAGCAGTGGCGTTAAAAAGGTGTTGTCGACCACACTAATTAAATTATGCTGCTTAGCGAGTGCGCCAATTAAGGCTAAGTCAATCACTGCCATCGTGGGATTAATGGGTGTTTCTACAAAAATCATTTTTGAATTTGGTTTTATAGCCGCGCGCAGTTCGCCTTCGTTGCTCATATCAACAAACGATACTTCAATTCCCCAGCGCGGCAACATGTGAGCAAAAAAAGCAAATGTACAACCATATAACGCGCTTGAGGCAACAAGATGATCACCCTGCGATAAAAAGCTCAATACCGATGCCGAAACAGCGCCCATGCCGGTGGCGGTGGCAGCGGCGGCTTCACAGCCCTCTAGTTGCGCTACTTTTTGCTCAAGCTCAGTGGTAGTTGGGTTACCCAAGCGAGTATAAATATAGCCTGGCTCTTCGCCTGCAAAACGAGCAGCGCCTTGTGCGGCGTTTTCAAAATGAAAGGTAGAGGTTTGATACAAAGGCGATGTAAGTGCGCCGTGCGGATCGTTTGCTTTTTGTGGGCCGTGAATGCATTGGGTATTAATATGATGCTTGCTCATTGTATGCTCTCGTTTTTATTATGTGTGTCAATCACATAAATAAAACGCACTGTTGTTTAAATCACAAGCATGCCGGATGCTCAGATGGCTATTTGTGCAAAAACCATTCAACGTGATTTTGTACACAAATATTGCCACTGCAACTTTAAGTCGGTGTCTCACCCTTTTTACGGCTTATAATTTTACGAGCAATACTTTGCACTGTGCCTTTTAATAAGCTGCGTTTGTTTTCAAGCCTGGGTAATGGGCGGCTAAGCTCCATAGCCTTATAACCAATACGTGCGGTAAAAATACCAGCGCTGACCCCTTGTGCTGCGCGCCCTGAAAGTTTGCCTAAAAGCTCAGCACTGAGTGCGGTTGCAGCTAAATCAGACACAAGCTCAGCACTGCCTACAAACATGACTTGTTTTACAAGCATACGGTAAAGCTTAATACGGCTTGCGTAGCCAAAGCCAATGCCATAAATTTTACCAATTTGCTCAATTAACTTAGTACCACGCCAAAGCACTGCCATCATATCTACAAGCGCAAGTGGGCTTAGAGCAACAAGCAAGGCTGACTCAGTCGCAAAGCGGTTTATTAATTTTTTAGCTTGCGTGTCTTGCGTTATAAGTAAGCTATTAGCGTAAAGGGTCATTATTTCTTTATCGCTATGATGAGTCGCTACTTGGTTCTTAAACGCCTCGAAGTTGTCGAGCTGTTGGTGCTTATTTAGTTTTTCAAGCCAGGGTAATGCGCCGCCTACCTGCTCACTGTTTAAGAGTCTGTCTGCTTCGTGGCGATGAAGTTGATTGCGCTTTAAACTGCGCAGCATCCTATATTCGCGCCAAAGCATGCGGCTAATTAATAGTACACCACTGACTACAGCCGTTAAGTACACGCTGCCTAAAATAACCGACTGCTGGAACGCAAACACTAACGAATACGCAAACTCTAGTAGCACCAATACTAGAAAACTTACAGCAAACACCCCTTTAAGTGTTTGCCATTTAGATTTTTTATATACCGGCTCTAAGTTTATTTCATCTTCATTTAACTCATCTCCAGGCTCTTCTATATAGTCACTTTGACCTTGGGTAATTATTTTTGCAGGGGCAAGTGTAGGCTCAACCTGCTCATCAGCTTGGGTATTAATACGCCTACCCGCTTGAAATGTTTGCTGTGTGTCGTTCATGATAATTTGTCTCCTAGCAGGTACTGCATCACATGATCAAGACGAATATGCTTAAGTTGTTTGTCGGGGTTTGGCATAGGTGCAAATGATAAAAACTCAAAGCCCTGCCCTGGCCACTCATTTTTATTAAGCATGCGCTTAGGTGGCTGTGGGGGTAAGTAAGTTAGCCAGTCTTGCTCGTTAAGTGGTTTGCCATATATACAATCGAGTGTTTGGCCTTTGTCGGCAACTTGGCGCGGCTGCGTTGCAGCAATTGACGACATTGCGATGGTTTCTATTTGTACGCCATCAAATTTTAAGTGATTACTTTGCTCATGCACTAGCGAGTCAAGTAGTAGTGCTAAGTCTTTATGGTGCTTGGCACTTATGTGATCTGACTTGTTGGCAGCAAACAGTATTTTATCGATATTCGGTTTAAATAAACGCTTAAAAAAACCCGACTCACCGTAATTAAAATGCGCGAGTAATTGATTTATTACATTGCTTTGCTCTTGCAGCGTTTCGTGGCCTTCATTTAAACCGCTCAACACGTCTACCAGCACAATTTGACGGTCAAAATGTTTAAAGTGATCATTATAAAACGGCTTAACCACCTCTTTTACATAAGCGTTAAAGCGCTTAATTAAATGCGCTAAGTTAGAGCCTGGTACTATTTCATCGCTGCTTATATGCTGTACGTTAATTGGAAAAAACAATAAAAGTGGTGCACCTTGCAAGTCGCCAGGCATGAGCATGCGCCCAGGTTGTAACATGGCAAGCTTGGTGTCTTTTTTAAGGCCTATCAACATAGTTTGGTAAACCGTAGCAATCTCGGCGAGTAAACCTTCATCTACAGGGGCATTTAAATCAAGCTGTTCAAGCGCGTTTAAAAATTCTGTTGATGTGTTTACACGAGGGTGCTGCAATAACAGCGGGTATTGTTGCTCACACCACTGGCTATAGCTTTGCTCAAGCATAGGTAAGTCAAGTAGCCACTCACCTGGGTAGTCAATAATATCCAAATATAATGTTGATTGCGGTGAAAAGTGCCCACGTAACCCCGATGCACTTTGGTACTTAATAGCCAAGCGCAGGGTATTGATGCGCTCGGTTGATGCCGGCCAGCTAGGCGCCCCATCACTTGGGAGTAAGGCATTGAGCGCTCGCGAGTAGTCAAAGGTAGGGACTTTTAACGCCTCTTGCGGCACTATTTTAGTGGCAATATGACGATGCTCTCGCATTACATCAAAAAACGGTAGGTTTTTATCATCACTTTGTGTTGTAAGGTGCTTAACAAGTGCAGTAATAAACGCGGTTTTACCACTACCACTTAGACCGGTTACCGCCAGTTTTATGTGTTGATCTAAACTGCGATGAAGGGCTTTTTGTGCTGAACCTTTAATGTTTTTAAAAGCTTTTTTGGCAAATGAAGTGCTACTCATAATGGGCTAGCACTTCATTGATGCTGTTAATCATCGAACAAAGTGCTATTAAATCCTTTAAAGTTTGTTAATTTCACGGCTAACTGTAAACTCGCTTGAAGTAACATGGCGCTCCATATCTTGAAGACGCGTGTCTATTCGCGCTAAGCGCTCTTTTAAGTCTTGCAATGCACGGCGTGGAGGCTCGCCTTTTTGCCAAACTTTAAATTTAACCTCTAGCGGATCGTCAGTTTTAGTTGAGCTACTTGTATGTGTAGTTGTGGGGTCTTTTTTGTCTAAAATAAACCACGCTGCAATATACGCTACCACAAATAATGGGCCACCCGTTAGCAGTACCGCACTAACAAAAATAATGCGAACTAACCATAACTCCATATTAAAGTAGTCACTTAATCCCGCACATACACCGGCTATTTTACCGCGCTGTGGGTCTCTTAATAATTCGCGTTTGGCACTCATACTTTGCGTCTCCATTGTGGTGACTCTTGATCGAGTAATGCTTCAAGGGTTTCAACTCTGTCGGCCATTTTTTCGGCTTTGTGGGCAAGCTCCAATAACTGGCGATGCTCATGCTCACTTAACCCTTGGCTCACTTGTTTTTTACTGCGGTAGTGCAAAACTAACCACAGTGGCGCAACAAAAATCATAAACAAGATAAAGGGCGCAACTAGTATCTCTGGATCAAACATAATCCTCTCCTGACAATCCGTATTCGATATTTAAGCAGTGGGGCACTTTACGTACCCCTTTATATTATTTATCAGCTAGCTTCTTTTTAAGTTCGGCAAGCTCATCATCTATCTTTTCATTTTTTTGCAAGTCGGCAATTTCATCTGCAAGCGACTTTTTACCCAAATCGTAAGACTCTATTTGAGATTCTAGTCCATCAATTTTAGTTTCGTAGCGCTCAAAGCGATTAAGTGCGTCTTCAACTTTAGAACTATCAAGTGCTTTTTTCACTTCAAGGCGCGACTCAGCCGAACGTTGACGTAAAATAATGGCTTTTTGACGCGCTTTAGCGTCGGCTAGCTTTTCTTGCAGTGTAGTGACCTCTTGCTGAAGCTTCTCAATGTGAGATTCTACATGCTCAAGCTCCGCCTCTACTGCGGCAACCGCCTCTGCTGACTTTTGCTTTTCAAGCAATGCTGAACGCGCTAAATCGTCGCGATCTTTACTTAGTGCAAGTTCAGCTTTGTCTTGCCAATCGGTTACTTGTGCTTTTAATGTGTCTACACGACGTACTAATTCTTTTTTCTCAGCCAGTGTTTTAGCTGATGTAGAGCGTACTTCTACTAGTGTGTCTTCCATCTCTTGGATAATAAGACGAACCATTTTTTCTGGGTCTTCTGCTTTATCTAAAATGGCATTGATATTAGAATTAACAATGTCTGCAAAACGTGAAAAAATTCCCATAACATTTACCTCTGTAATATAAACTTAGTTGGTCTGTAGTAACTAGTATCAATATGCTTGCCAACTTTTAAAAATACAAAATACACTTTATTTTCATTAAGTTAAACTAAATATACAAATTCCTTTAGTTATCTTTGATTATGAAATACACTAACTGTTAGCAAAAATGACCAAGAGTTAGGAAAAATGAGCCAATATCGCCAACAGGATAATTTACTCGGCCAATCTGATAGCTTTTTAGCTGTACTTGATCAGGTATCGCAGTTAGCAAATTTAGATAAGCCAGTACTTATTATTGGTGAGCGAGGAACTGGTAAAGAGCTTATAGCCGCGCGTTTGCACTTTTTATCAAAACGTTGGGATCAAAACTACGTAAAACTTAACTGTGCTGCCCTAAACGAAAACCTCCTCGAGAGCGAATTATTTGGTCATGAAAGCGGTGCTTTTACCGGGGCAAGTAAACGCCACGAAGGTCGCTTTGAGCGCGCTAACGGCGGCACCTTATTTTTAGATGAGCTGGCTAATACATCGGCCATGGTACAAGAAAAGCTTCTGCGCGTTATAGAATATGGTGAATTTGAGCGGGTTGGTGGTAAACACACCATAAAAGTTGATACACGCTTAGTATGTGCTACCAACGAAGATTTACCCCATCTCGCTGAGCAAGGCGAATTTAGAAGTGACTTACTTGACCGCTTAGCCTTTGATGTAATCACTCTGCCCCCACTGCGCGAACGCCAAGACGATATTATGCTACTGGCTGAACAATTTGCAATGAACATGGCACGCGATTTAGAGTGGGAGTTATTTAGCGGTTTTACCCGCAGCGCCACCGACACCCTGCTAAATTATGACTGGCCAGGCAATATACGCGAGCTCAAAAATGTAGTTGAAAGGAGCTTGTATCGCCACGGCAATGAACATATTCCCGTTCACCAGATTATTTTAGACCCATTTGAAAGCCGTTTTAGACCTAAAGCACGAATAAAAGCGCCTGTATCCACTATGGCTGCACCGGCTGAGCCCGTTGCTCAAACGCCACCTACTAGCAAAGTAAATAACACGCTTGGCGCGCCAATAGAGTTTCCATGCAGCTTAAAAGAGCGCTCTAACGAATTTGAAATAAATATGATTAATAAAGCCCTCGAGCATAGTCAATTTAACCAAAAGAAAACTGCAGAAGTACTCGGTTTAACGTATCATCAACTACGTGGTTATCTTAAAAAATACAATTTATTAGAAGATAAATAGTTAGAGGTTATGCGAGTGCATAAAATACTACTTGTTTTACTAGCCAGCACCTTAACCGGCTGCTTTGATAGTAAAGAAGAAATAATAGAAGAGAAAAACCAAGGCCTCGTTTATTGCGCCGAAGCGAACCCTGTGTCGTTTAATCCGCAAGTAACAACCACAGGGTCAACTATTGATATCATAGCAAACCAGTTATATGACCGTTTGATTAGTATTGACCCTATCACCGCTGACTTTAAGAGTGAACTGGCAACCGATTGGAAAATTAGCAACGATGGAAAGTCGGTCACCTTTACGCTGCGTAAAGGCGTAAAATTTCATTCTACCGCGTATTTTACCCCTACTCGCGATTTTAACGCAGATGACGTTATTTTTACTTTCAGCCGATTATTCGACGTATATAACCCGTATCATTTTGTGGGTGATGCAAACTACCCGTATTTTCAAAGTGTGGGGCTAGACCAACTTATTCGCAAAATTGTTCGTGTATCAGACTACCAAGTGCGCTTTGAGCTTTTTCATGCAGAGAGCAGCTTTTTAACGAACATGGCCACTGACTTTGCTGTAGTACTGTCGCAAGAGTATGCCATGCAGCTAAAAGCGCAAGATCAAACAAGTTTATTCGATCAATACCCTATTGGCACAGGCCCCTACATTTACAAAGAATATCGACGCGATCACTTAGTGCGTTTTTACCGCAATCCGCTTTATTGGAAACACGATGTTGCCCTTGAGCAGCTGGTTTACGACATTACAACCAACGGCACGACACGCATAGCCAAAATGCTCACTAAAGAGTGCGATGTAACCGCGCACCCAAGTAGTGCACAACTGAGTATTTTAGCCCAGCGTGATGATATAAATGTTGAAAAAGAAACCAATTTAAATATTGGTTACTGGGCGTTTAATACAGAGCGTGCCCCTTTTGATGATATAAAAGTACGCAGAGCCCTTGCCCATGCAATCGATATAGACAAAATAATGCAAGCTGTTTATTACGGCAATGGCATACGCGCACAATCAATTTTACCGCCTACCTCATGGGGCTTTGAGCCTCAAGCAGACATGCCTATGTTTGACCCAGAATTGTCTAAAAAGCTACTTAAAGAAGCGGGCCTGCCTAATGGCTTTGATATGACCATTTGGGCGATGCCAGTAAGTCGAATATATAACCCGAATGCCCGCAAAATGGCTGAGCTGATGCAAAGTGACCTACGTAAAATAGGGGTTAACGTAAGTATTGTGGAGTACGAGTGGAATACGTTTATTCAGCGCATAGGTGAGCACCGCCATGATAGCGTATTACTAGGTTGGGCTGCCGATACTCCTGACCCAGATAATTTTTTCAGCCCATTGCTAAGCTGTACCGCCACATTTAGCGGTAAAAACCCAGCTAATTGGTGCAACCCACAATTTGACTTATTACTTACGCAAGCGCTCGACACCACTGACTTAAACCTACGTAAACAGTATTATGAGCAGGTTCAATCACTTATAATGGATCAACTCCCCTTGGTGCCTATTGCTCATGGGATGCGTTTTCAAGCAAATAGCGCCGATGTAGAAGGTATCACCCTTGGCCCATTTGGGGCTATATCGCTCGCAAATGCGAGGAAAAAATAATGATACTCGATTATATATTACGCCGCCTGGGCTTGTTTTTATTTATGATTTTAATGCTGAGTATATTTACATTTGCACTTAGCTATTTATTCCCAGGCGACCCGCTTAGTAACCTAAGTGGTATTCCCAGCGGAAATTTTTCTCAGCACAGTGGGCTTGAAGAAAAATACATGTATGACAGTAATTACGTTATGCAATATTTGGCGTTTTTAGGACGTATATTCCAAGGTGATTGGGGGTTGTCGTTCGCATCAGGAGATAACGTTTTTCAGCATATTTTAGATTTGATCCCTGCAACCTTAGAGCTATGTGTATATGCACTAATTGTATCGGTGGTCGTTGGCGTACCAGCGGGTATTTTAGCTTCTGCGTACTCACGTCGCTGGCCTGATAAACTCATTAGCTCTACAACTATGATTGGTTTTTCTCTTCCGATTTTTTGGCTAGCGTTGTTACTGATCATGGTTTTTTCACTCAAATTGGGCTGGTTCCCAATGTCCGGCAGAGTGGGTTTACTTTTTGAAATACCGCCTAATACCGGGTTTATCTTAATCGATATTATGCTTGCGGGTTTTCCTTACAAAGGCGAAGCATTTATAGATGCACTGCATCATTTAACACTGCCAACCATCGTATTGGCTATGTTTCCTACTACTGTACTAGTGCGCTTTACCCGTGATTCTATGCTTAAGGTTATGGATCAAAGTTTTATTAAAACAGCCAGGGCAAAAGGCCTTAATCGACGACAGTTAATCATGCATCATGCACTGCGCAATGCACTGCTGCCGGTAATTAAACAAATAGGGCTGCAATTTAGTACACTCATTACGCTTGCAATGATAACTGAAGTTATTTTTTCGTGGCCTGGTATTGGCCGTTGGCTAATCGATAGTATTTACCAACGTGATTACCCTGCTATTCAAGGTGGTTTAATGGCGGTGTCTATGTTTGTGATTATTGCCACTATAGTTGCCGAGTTTACCTATACACTTTTCGACCCAATCTCGCGGAATCAGGCTCATGGTAAAGTTTAAGTTATTTTCTGAAGAGTCGAATAAATCGCCGCTTGCGCGACTTTGGCGTAAATTTAAAAACAATCACCCCGCCTTGGTGGGGTTATGGCTTTTCATGGCGTTTGCATTATTAGCTGCCAGTGCGCCCTTTCTTGCTCCTTACGGAGTTAATCAGCAGCACAGTGATGCCTTACTTATTCCTCCTTCATGGCGAGAAATGGGCGATGTGCGCTTTATTTTAGGCACTGATGATTTAGGCCGTGATGTACTCTCGCGGTTAATGAACGGCGCAACTTACACGTTTGGTTTATCGGTAGTGGCTGCATTTATTACCACCATTATAGGTGTGCTTGTAGGCACCTTTGCCGGTATTAGCCGCGGCCTTCGCTCAAGCTTTTTAAATCACTTACTAGATATTACGCTGTCTATTCCGTCGTTATTATTGGCTATTATAATTATTGCGATACTTGGCCCTGGCTTAATGAATACAGTGTGGGCGATTATATTGGCATTATTGCCGCAGTTTATTCATTCTATTCGTAATTTAATTGTTGATGAACTAGGTAAAGACTACATTACTGCTTTTAAGCTGGATGGCGCCTCTAACTGGCATATTTTGTCGCGGGGTATCTTTCCTAATATTTATGAGCACATAGTGGTTATTTTTACCACTGCACTGTCTACTGCTATTTTAGATATTGCTGCTTTGGGCTTTTTAAAATTAGGCGCCCAACCCCCGACGACCGAATGGGGCGCTATATTAGCTGAAAATTTAGGGCTTATTTATTTAGCGCCTTGGACGGTTGCTCTACCAGGTGTATTATTATTTTTAGCGGTTTTATCTACCAATTTAGTAGGTGATGGCCTACGAAAAGTGCTTAAAGCACGTAAGGCTGATTAAATGCAATTACTCGACGTTAGAAATTTAACCATAGAGCTGCGTACTTCTGAGACGGTTATTCGCGCTGTAGACAGAGTGAGTTTTAGTCTTAAAGAAGGCGAAGTCCATGGCTTAGTGGGAGAATCCGGCTCTGGCAAGAGCTTAATAGCTAAGGCCATTGTTGGGGTATTAAACGAACGCTGGGATATAACTGCAGACAGAATGCATTGGCGTGGTGTTGATTTAATGCGCCTAACCCCAGAGCAACGCAGGAAAACGGTAAGCCAAGATATTGCGATGATTTACCAAGATCCTAGCCGTTGCCTTGACCCAACCGCTAAGATATTTGACCAAATAGCCGAAACGCTTCCCGAAACATCGACTAAAGGCTTTTTTTTAAAGCGCAATAGAGAGCGAAAAGATCGCGTAAAAGCGCTTATCCATAAAGTAGGCATCAAAAATCACCATGGCGTGCTTGATAGTTATCCTCATGAGCTCTCAGAAGGTGTATGCCAAAAAGTAATGATTGCGATGGCAATAGCACGGACCCCTAAATTACTTATTGCTGATGAGCCTACCACAGCGCTTGAAAGCACCACTCGTGCGCAGGTCTTTAGATTGCTAAAAAGCTTAAATCAGTTAAAAAACATGTCTATTTTAATGATTTCTCATGAGCTTGAAGAAATAGCCAGCTGGTCACACGGTATACATGTATTGTATTGCGGGCAAATGGTTGAAGCCGGCCCCACACAACGTATATTTCGCCAGCCCCGCCACCCTTACACGCAAGCGTTATTAAAAAGCTTACCAAATTATGAGCAAGGTTTAGCGCATAAAGAACCTTTTTATGCACTTAAAGGCACTATCCCTACTTTGCAACATTTACCCATAGGTTGCAGACTAGGCCCACGCTGCCCACAAGCACAAAAAGAATGCGTTATTACCCCTGCGCTTACAAAGCAGCATGGGCACAGCTATGCGTGTCATTTTCCGCTAGTTAAGGAGATGAAGTAATGCAACCGGTATTAAAAGTACAAGCGCTGTGTAAAACGTTTAACGTGCGTGCCGGCTTATTTAGCCGCAAAAAATTTGAAGTACTTAAAGATATCTCATTTTGTGTTGGTAAAGGCGAAACGGTTGCAGTAATCGGCGAAACCGGTGCGGGTAAAAGTACGCTCGCTAAATTACTGGCAGGGGCCGATAGCGCCGACAGTGGGCAAATTTTATTAGAAAGTAACATTATTGAAGATGATGGCGTGCGCGATAATCAATGTCGCCATATCAGAATGATATTTCAAGACTCTGCAGCTTCACTCAACCCTGGTTTAACTATTGGTGAGATGCTAGATGACTGTTTACAATATAACACCGATTCAGACCAGCTAGCACGCCAAGAAAAAATAGACGCTACCCTGGCTAAAGTAGGTCTATTAATCGATCATCAGCATTATTATCCCCACATGTTTAGTGTAGGGCAATTGCAGCGTGTAGCCTTGGCGCGGGCGCTTATTTTAGATCCTAAAGTGGTGGTGCTTGATGAAGCACTATCTGCTTTAGACCCTTCTGTTCGTGCACAAACAGTTAACTTATTGCTTAAGCTGCAAAAAGAAACTGGCTTAACTTATGTACTTATTACGCATCATTTAAGTTTAGTGCGCCATATTAGCGATCAGCTAGTCGTGCTTGAGAAAGGCGAGGTAGTTGAATACGGCGCAACAGAAGCCATTTTTAAAGACCCACAATCTAAGGTCACACAACGCTTAATTTGTTGCTAAACACTGTTCATAAAAAAGGCGCGTTACTTAAAAAGTAACGCGCCTTTTTTGTATACTGCGATTTTTATTCTGCAGCTTGCTCAACCACGGGTAGGTTAAGCTCAGCTTTAGCCTTTAGCGACTCAATAAACGCCAAGTAGTTTTTATTAGCTTGCGCCATAGTAATGTTTTGCTGTACTTGTGGGTCGATGTTAGCTGAAACTTGCGCTTCGCTCACCGACTTAAGTGCAACAATTGCCGCATCACCGTTATTTAAATCAACTACGTCCGTACTTGGTGCATCGGTAGGACGTGGCATTTTAAATGCTTGCGTTACAATAGCTGGCGAAACCGTGTAGCTTTGACGCGTTAAGTTTGCCTCTTCGCGTACCGTCAGGTTTTGCTCACTCGCTACATCGCTCAGCGCTTTACCTGCTTGTACTTGTGCGAATAACTCACGTGCTTTTTCTTTAGCAAGTGTTGATGCTTTTTCATTAACTAAACGTGTTTTAATTTGCTCACTCACTTGCGCAAGCGGTTTAGTTGCCGATGGCTCATATTCATTAACACGCACTACAAGAACGTGCTCATCACCAAGCTCTATCACTTCTGAGTTTACTTTATCTTCAAGTAATTCTACTGAGAATAACTGTGAAATCACCGCAGGTGTATTGAGTGGCTCTGGTAATGCGTTACGTGCAACAAGTGAGGTACTTTTAACTTCAACGCCCGCCGCTTCTGCAGCATCGTCTAAGCGGTCAGAAATCTCAAATGCTAAGGCACCCATTTCAGTTTGCTTTTCGTAAAACGCATCTACTTTTTCAGTTTGCTCAAGCTCTGCACGTAAGTCGGCTTTTACCTCGTCATACGCTTTCACTTGCTCTGGCTGTAAATCAGTAAGTTTAATGATGTGATAACCAAACTCTGATGCGACAACCTCTGAAATATCACCTTTATTTTGAAGCGCAAATGCCGCCTCTTCAAAAGCAGGATCCATTACATCGCGCTCAATCCAGTCTAAGTCGCCGCCCATTTCGCCGCTTATGACATCATCAGATGATGACTCTGCAAGCTGTGCAAAATCAGCACCTTGCTCTAACTGCTCGTGTAATGCGTTGGCTTTTTCAAGCGCGGCATCATCATCTTCGCTGTTATCAATTAAAATGTGCGATACACGGCGTTTTTCAGGCTCAATGTACTGCGCTTTATTTTGCTCATAATAGGCTTTTACATCATCTTCTGTTACAGACCCTACGGTAATATCTTGTGCTTTAAGCTCAATGTAATCAACCGCTACACGCTCTGGTGATAAAAATTGTGATGCGTTTAGCTCGTAGTAATCAGCAATTTCTTGCTCAGATACGTCTACGTTTGCTTGCAAGGTTTCTTTGCTTATCACAAGGTAATCTATATTACGTGTTTGCTGCTGCAGAGCTGCAGCGCGTTTAAGTTCGTTTTCAAGCGCAAACTCAGTACCGGCAACCGCAGACACTAGTTGGCTGCGTGTCATATCTTTACGTAAGTACTCACGAAATGCATCTGGTTGAAAGTTCATTTGACGAATTACTTGTAGGTAACGGTCGTTATTAAATTTTTCACCAACTTTAAAGTACGGTAGTTCTAAAATTGTTTTACGCACGCTGTCGTCGCTTACGCGAAGGCCTAAATCTGCCGCTAATTGTGATTGCAATTCTTGTTGTACTAAGCGGTCAATTACACCTTGACGAATTTGCGCCATATAATTTGGATCTGCACTAATTTGCGCAAAGTATTCACCAAATTGTTGCTCTAGGCGACTACGTTCATTTTGATAAGCACGATTAAATTCGGTTTGGCTAATCTTAATTCCATTTACTTCAGCAACGGGTTGTTCTGGGGTCTGACCTAAGTAACTACCGATCCCTGCTAAGGCAAAAGATAAAATCACCGCGCCTAAAATTATTTTGGCTACAGGACCCTGTGAGCCCTCTCTGATTTTCTCAAGCATTTGTTTATCTCTTATTGATCAAGGTATTTTACCTTGTCATATGTAAAAAAAGCGTATCTTACCAGATACGCTTTTTCACTTGAAGTAACTGGCGGTGAAGTTACTTAATTCATCAGCTAGGATAATTAAGTCTATCTGCACTCGCCATAACTAATCTGATCTTATAACAATGATTAGTTTACTGCGTCTTTCAGCGCTTTACCGGCTTTGAAAGAAGGAATGTTTGCCGCAGCGATTTGGATAGTTTCACCAGTTTGTGGGTTACGGCCTGAACGAGCAGCACGCTCGCGTACTGAGAAAGTACCAAAACCAACAAGTGCAACTGAATCGCCATCTTTAAGCGCGCCAGATACAGACTCGATGAATGAATCTAGTGCACGACCTGCAGCCGCTTTAGAAATGTCAGCGTCAGCTGCGATTTGATCGATTAATTGAGATTTATTCACAATATCATCCTCTTTCATTGTTATTATCAAGAGCGATTGTTTTTTAAACTAACATCACTTTTTTGAAAATTTTAGAGCAAACGTTTAATGCTCTCATGATTATATTTTTCTTAAGCCTAGGCCCCATAAGGGCTAGGCTCGAAAACCAGTGCTTAACTTATCATACCGTTTAGATTTGAAAAGCCCTTTAAAGCACTTTTTTTGGGTTTTTTACTGGTTTTTCGGTGTTTCGACTGAAAAACTCTCAACTGGATGTACTAAAGCTAACTTTAATACCTCATCTATCCATGTAACTGGGTGAACCTCTAAGCCTGCCAGTATGTTATCTGGGATCTCTTTTAAGTCACGTTCGTTAATTTTTGGAATGATGACGGTTTTAATTCCACCACGGTGTGCAGCAAGTAGTTTCTCTTTTAAACCACCAATAGGCAGTACTTCACCGCGCAGTGTTATTTCACCTGTCATTGCTACATCGGCCTTAACTGGGTTACCTGTTAGGCTCGATACTAACCCCGTTACCATCGCTGCACCGGCACTTGGGCCATCTTTAGGAGTTGCCCCTTCAGGTACATGCACATGAATATCGCGTTTTTCGTGAAAGTCCTCATTGATGCGGAAGGTATCAGCGCGATTACGTACGACAGTCATGGCCGCTTGAATCGACTCTTGCATTACATCGCCCAGCGAACCTGTGTAGCTTAATTTGCCTTTACCAGGCACTGCTGCACATTCAATGGTCAATAAATCACCACCTACTTCGGTCCATGCTAATCCAGTTACTTGGCCAATGCGGTCGCCATCTTCAGCTTTACCATAGTCGTAGCGTTGTACACCTAAAAACTCTTCAAGGTTATCTTGATTGATAATGACTTTTTTGGTCTCTTTATCAAGCAAAATATTTTTAACCGCTTTACGACAAAGTTTTGATACTTCACGCTCTAAATTACGAACACCCGCTTCACGTGTGTAGTAACGAATAATGCCAATAATTGCACTGTCTTCTATTTCAAGCTCTGCAGGTTTTAAACCATTGCGTTTAACTTGCTTAGTAATTAAGTGCTCTTTTGCAATGTTTAGCTTTTCATCTTCGGTGTAACCCGATAAGCGAATAACTTCCATACGGTCTAATAGTGGACCAGGAATATTAAAGCTGTTTGATGTTGCTACAAACATTACATCCGATAAATCGTAGTCTACTTCTAAGTAGTGATCAGCAAAATGACTGTTTTGCTCCGGATCGAGTACTTCTAATAGTGCTGATGCTGGATCGCCGCGCATATCTGATGACATTTTGTCAATTTCATCCAACAAGAATAATGGGTTTTTAACGCCCACTTTTGTCATGTTTTGAATCAACTTGCCTGGCATAGAGCCAATGTAAGTACGACGATGGCCACGAATTTCAGCTTCGTCACGTACACCACCTAATGCCATGCGCACATATTTACGCCCCGTAGAACGAGCAATAGACTGCCCTAGCGACGTTTTACCTACACCCGGTGGCCCTACTAAACATAAAATAGGTCCTTTAAGCTTATTGGTGCGTTGTTGCACCGCGAGGTATTCAATTATGCGCTCTTTAACTTTATCTAAGCCGTGGTGGTCGCTATCAAGAATTTTTTGTGCACCTGCTAAGTCTTTTTTCACTTTAGAGCGTTTTTTCCAAGGTACGTTAACTAACGTATCAATGTATGAACGCACTACCGTGGCCTCTGCAGACATAGGCGACATCATCTTAAGCTTATTAAGCTCAGCTGATGCTTTTTCTTTTGCTTCTTCTGGCATACCTGATTCTTCAATACGCTTTTTAAGCGCTTCAAATTCGTCAGGTACATCGTCAAGCTCACCTAGCTCTTTTTGAATAGCTTTCATTTGCTCATTGAGGTAGTACTCGCGCTGAGACTTTTCCATCTGCTTTTTAACGCGGGTACGAATTTTTTTCTCAACTTGCAATAAGTCTATTTCACCTTCCATTAATGCCATTAAGTATTCTAGGCGTTCTGTCACGCTTGAAATTTCTAACACTTTTTGTTTTTCAGGCACTTTTAATGGCATATGAGCCGCCATTGTATCGGCAAGGCGGGCTGGCTCATCAATACCTGACACGGAGGTTAATACCTCAGGTGGGATTTTTTTATTAAGTTTTACATAGCCTTCAAATTGGCTAACAGCGCTGCGGATGAAAATATCTTGCTCTTGCTCATCCACTGAATCAGATTCGATGAACTGAGCATTCGCTACAAAAAACTCATCGTTATCTACAAATTCTTCAATTTGCGCGCGCTGCGTACCTTCGACTAAAACTTTAACTGTACCGTCTGGTAATTTTAATAACTGAAGTACAGTCGCAATAGTACCAATACGGTATATATCGTCTTGCTCAGGTTCGTCTACAGTTGCATCTTTTTGCGCAACCAAGAAAATTTGTTTGTCTTTATCCATTGCCGCTTCGAGGCATTTTATTGATTTTTCACGGCCTACAAAAAGCGGTATCACCATGTGCGGATATACCACAACATCGCGCAGTGCTAGCACTGGGATTTCGACTCGATCGGTTCTCTCAAGCGTCATTATAGTTTCTCTTCGCACTTCATTTATTTAAAAGATTACTCAAGTATATGGGGATAATCTAATTAAAGTTCAACAAATTTCCCCAACTCGTTCAAATTAATTATAAAAAAAGGAGCCTTAGGCTCCTTTTTTATACAAATAGCTTAAAAACTACTCTGATGCAGCTTTGTCTTGATTGTTATTTTCGTAAATCAAGATTGGATCAGACTCACCTTTAATCACAGTTTCATCTATCACTACTTTACTCACATCATCCATTGATGGCAGTTCGTACATAGTATCAAGCAGTACGCCCTCTACAATTGAACGTAGTCCACGTGCACCTGTTTTACGCTCCATTGCTTTGTGAGCAATTGCGCTTAGTGCATCATCACGGAACTCTAACTCAACATCTTCCATACCAAACAGCACTGAAAACTGTTTAGTAATCGCGTTTTTAGGTTCACTTAATATTTGTACAAGAGCCGCTTCATCAAGCTCAGTTAATGTAGCAACAACAGGTAAACGACCAATAAACTCAGGAATTAAGCCGTACTTAACTAAATCTTCTGGCTCTACGTCTTTAAATGTTTCGCTTAAAGAGCGGCTCGACGCTGATTCTTTTACATTAGCACCAAAACCAATACCGGTATTTTTATGGCTACGCTGCTCAATGACTTTGTCTAGGCCTGCAAATGCACCACCACAAATAAATAGAATCTTAGAGGTATCTACCTGTAAAAACTCTTGTTGTGGGTGCTTACGACCACCCTGTGGTGGTACAGAAGCAACGGTGCCTTCAATTAATTTAAGTAGCGCTTGTTGTACACCCTCACCCGAGACATCCCGCGTGATAGATGGGTTATCTGATTTACGTGAAATTTTGTCAATTTCATCAATATAAACAATACCGCGCTGAGCTTTTTCTACGTCGTAGTCACATTTTTGTAGCAGCTTTTGAATAATGTTTTCTACATCTTCACCCACATAACCTGCTTCGGTTAATGTAGTTGCATCTGCCATAGTAAACGGTACATCAAGTAAACGTGCCAGTGTTTCTGCAAGTAATGTTTTACCGCTACCCGTTGGGCCAATAAGCAAAATATTACTTTTACCAAGTTCAACTTCTTGCTTTGTAGATTGGTTACGCAGGCGCTTGTAGTGATTGTATACCGCTACAGACAATACTTTTTTAGCATGGTCTTGACCAATTACGTAGTCATCTAAGTGATTACGAATTTCTTTTGGCACAGGTAGTTTATCAGACGAATTATGCTTAGGAGCAATGTCTTTGATTTCTTCCCTGATAATATCGTTACACAGCTCTACACATTCATCACAAATGTATACTGAAGGACCTGCAATTAATTTACGCACTTCGTGTTGGCTTTTGCCACAAAAAGAGCAGTATAACAATTTATTACTTTTGTCGCCGTCTGTAGGAGTGTCAGACATTCAGCTACCTCTTTTATACGTTGGCTGCCAGATCAGGTTGGCAACTATTTCAAATTCGCTTTTAACTATACCAAAATTTACCTGTTTTCGCATAGTAACTCAAAGTGGCAAGCAATAATTTGCTTGCCTTAACGCTTATTTGCTGTCGCGATTTGCAAATACTGAGTCAACCAAGCCGTAATCTACAGCTTGTGATGCACTCATAAAGTTATCACGGTCAGTATCGCGTGAAATTATATCCAATGGCTGGCCTGTATGCTCTGCCATTAAGCGGTTAAGCTTGTCTTTAATAGACAGGATTTCTTTTGCATGTATTTCAAAGTCAGATGCTTGACCTTGGAAGCCACCAAGCGGTTGGTGTATCATCACACGTGAATTAGGCAAACAAAAACGCTTACCTTTAGCACCAGCAGAAAGCAAAAATGCCCCCATGCTTGCAGCTTGGCCTACACAAATCGTACTCACATCAGGTTTTATGAAATTCATTGTATCGTAAATAGCCATGCCTGCGGTGACCGAACCACCTGGCGAATTAATATATAAATAAATGTCTTTTTCTGGGTTTTCTGATTCTAGAAATAGCATTTGCGCTAAAATCAGATTTGCCATGTTGTCTTCAACTTGACCCGTTAAAAAGATAATTCGCTCTTTCAATAGGCGCGAATAGATATCATACGAGCGCTCACCTTTAGCTGTTTGTTCAACAACCATAGGGACTAATGCATTTAGGGGATCTGTCATACCAGTGTTCATACTTATTTAATTCCTTATGCGCTTATGCTTTTTACTAAAGGAAGCATAGTTATCATTTTTCGCAAATTATGGGGCACAAACTAAAATGGCCCGGGCACACTGCATAAACAGAGTAACACGAGCCATTTAATCGTTAGCGAGCGCTTAAGTCAATGACTTATTAAGCACCTTGCTGAGGATTCATGATGTCATCAAATGCTTTTTCAACGTCAGACACGTTTGCTTTAGCTAAAATAGCTTCAACAGCTTGCTCTTCCATTGCAACATTACGCATTTGCTGCATAAGTTGATCATTTGCTTTGTAGTATTCTACTACTTCTGTTGGATCTTCGTATGCAGACGCAACAGTTGCAATTAATGCTTCAACTTTTTCATCATCAACTTTGATATCGTTTGCTTTGATCACTTCACCTAGTAATAGGCCAGTTTTTACGCGAGTTACAGCTTGCTCATGGAACAATTCAGCTGGAAGCTCAGGCATGTTTTTAGCGTCGCCACCAAAACGTTGAGCTGCTTGCTGACGTAATGCGTCAACTTCTTGATCAACAAGTGCTTTAGGCACTTCGATTTCGTTGTTTTCTAAAAGACCTTTAATCGCTTGGTCTTTCACGTTTGCTTTAACCGCTTGGTCTAGCTCACGCGTCATGTTCTTTTTAACTTCTTCTTTAAGCGCATCTACACCACCTTCGGTAACACCGAACTTAGTTGCAAACTCTTCGCTTAATTCAGGTAGCTCTTGTGCTTCAACTTTTTTCACTGTGATAGTGAATTGAGCTGCTTTACCTTTAAGGTTTTCAGCGTGGTAATCTTCAGGGAATGTTACATCAGCAACCACTTCTTCGCCTGCTTTTTTACCAACGATGTTATCTTCAAAACCTGGGATCATACGACCTTGGCCAAGCTCAAGTGGGAAGTCTTCGGCTTTACCGCCTTCAAACTCTTCACCGTCAATAGTACCAACGAAATCAACTGTTACACGGTCGTTTTCGCCAGCAGCTGCATCAACATCTGCCCAAGAAGCATGTTGCTTACGAAGAGTTTCTAGCATATTTGCTAAATCTTCGTCAGTTACTGATACAGCTGGTTTTTCTACAGCAATTTTATCTAAACCTTGAACTTCAATTTCAGGGTAAACTTCAAATGTTGCTGTAAATTCTAAATCTTTACCCGCTTCAAGTGATTTAGGTGCAAATGATGGTGCACCAGCAGGGTTAATTTTTTCAGCAACAATTGCTTCAATGTAGTTACGCTGCATTACTTCGCCAGCTACTTCTTGACGAACCGCAGGTCCAAAACGCTTGTTAATTACTGAAACTGGTACTTTACCAGCACGAAAGCCATCAATACGCTGCGTTTTTGACAGTTGTTGTAAGCGTTTTTTTACTTCGGTCTCAACGTTCTCTGCAGGAACGGTGATGGTCAGACGGCGCTCAAGGCCTTGAGTCGTCTCAACAGAAACTTGCATGATTTACCTCAATATTCAATTTTGGCGACTGTTCGCCTTCCTTACAAACAAAGTAATCTTCATGAGTCTTGATAAATTTAAAAGCGATATTTCACTTAAAAGCATCCGTCACTACCATGAGATCCCATTGCTGCTCTGCCCTTTGGGCACTATGTTAAACAATAGACGCGGCATTATAACCTAATAATTATGATAGTCGAGTGTAGGGGGCAATTATTTGGACTAGTTTGGTTATGAACAGGACTAACTGCGTAAAAAACAGACTAAGTAAAAGATAAAAGCTAAAAAGAATGGATATTAGTGCTGAGTGATTACTCGTGAGTTTTATTAAGGCTAGAAAAGTGGTCGGCGATGCAGGATTTGAACCTGCGACCCCTTGGACCCAAACCAAGTGCGCTACCAAACTGCGCTAATCGCCGATAATAGTGTTGAATACTCAAATGTTGAATTTAAGACCACCTTTGAGAAAGTGGTCGGCGATGCAGGATTTGAACCTGCGACCCCTTGGACCCAAACCAAGTGCGCTACCAAACTGCGCTAATCGCCGATACTCGAAGTAAATTGGGGTGACTGATGGGGCTCGAACCCACGACAACCGGAATCACAATCCGGGGCTCTACCAACTGAGCTACAATCACCACGGTATTTACTTTGTTTTCAAATGGCGCACCCGGAAGGATTCGAACCTTCGACCAACGCCTTAGAAGGGCGTTGCTCTATCCAGCTGAGCTACGGGCGCATCGAAAACTTCATAGTTTGCCTGTAAGCTTGCCTCTATTATAAAATAAAAGAAGTGGTCGGCGATGCAGGATTTGAACCTGCGACCCCTTGGACCCAAACCAAGTGCGCTACCAAACTGCGCTAATCGCCGATGCTTACGATTGTCTGCGAGTGACCTCGTTGACAACGGGGTGCATAATAGTGATTTGACTGGGAGAGGTCAAACGTTTTTTGCATAAAATAAATCAATCGGTCATTTTTAGTTCATAATGCTTAAATATTGCAAAACAAAGCTGAAATTTAGGCGGTTTTTTACAAAACCCCTACTTATCATCTAAAAGCAACTTGGCGCTTCGAGCCTTTTCTGCGAAAATAACCTGCATATTAAAAAAGCATTTATAAAATAAATTTTTTGCATACCCCTCTTTATATGCAAATGCTTTTGAATATAAGTATCGAAGTTTATTTAACCCCAATTAAAGGTCCCCCATGACGGCAAACATCATTGATGGTAAGGCAATCGCAAAACAAGTACGTAATACAGTGGCAGAACGCGTAAGTGATCGTATTGCAAACGGTTTACGTGCTCCAGGTTTAGCAGTAGTACTTGTAGGGCTTGATCCTGCAAGCCAGGTTTACGTTGGCTCTAAGCGCAAAGCATGTGAAGAAGTTGGCTTTGTTTCAAAATCTTTTGATTTACCGGCGCAAACTAGCGAGGAAGAGCTACTAACATTAATTGATGAGCTAAATAATGATGGTGAGGTAGATGGTATTTTAGTTCAGTTACCATTACCTGAAGGCTTAGATGCTGAAAAGATTTTAGAGCGTATCACCCCACACAAAGATGTAGATGGTTTTCACCCATATAACATTGGTCGCTTAGCACAGCGCATGCCGGCACTTCGCCCATGTACACCAAAAGGAATAATTACGTTATTAGATTCAACGGGCGTGCGTTACAAAGGAATGCATGCGGTAGTAGTGGGAGCTTCTAACATTGTAGGTCGCCCTATGTCGCTTGAATTGCTACTTGCTGGTTGTACTACAACGGTATGCCATAAGTTTACTCAGGATTTAGAAACCCATGTTCGTCGCGCAGACTTGTTAGTCGTTGCAGTGGGTAAACCTGAGTTTATCCCGGGTGAGTGGGTTAAAGAAGGCGCAATTGTAATTGATGTTGGTATTAACCGGTTAGATACAGGCAAATTAGTTGGCGACGTTCAGTACAGTGTTGCAGAGCAAAAAGCTGACTTTATTACCCCTGTGCCGGGTGGTGTTGGCCCAATGACGGTCGCAAGCTTAATTGAAAACACACTTGAAGCATGTGAAAAATACCACAGTTAATATAATGCCTTAGTATTAAAAAAGGGTTGCCAATTGGCAACCCTTTTTTAGTTTAAACGCTACTTTAAAGTATTTACGCTTTACGCCACGTTGTTTTACCGGCAGAGTCTTCAAGCACAACACCCAGTGCATTAAGTGCATCGCGTGCTTCATCAGCCGCGGCCCAATCTTTATTGGCGCGCGCTTCATTACGTTTTACAATTAATGCTTCAATTGTTGCAACTTCATCATCATCTTGCCCACCTTGCAAAAATGACTCAGGAGATTGCTGTGCAACGCCAAGTACCTCACCTATGCTACGTAGCACAAATGCCAACTGCCCTGCTTGCTGTGTATCGGTGTCTTTAACTCGGTTTAGCTCTTTAGCCAGTTCAAATAACACCGGTAATGCCTCTGGCGTGTTAAAGTCATCATTCATTGCTTTTCTAAATTTAGCCACGTATTCATTGCTTTGAATATCACACGCTATGGGCTCTACACCACGAAGCGCTGTATAAATACGCTCAAGCGATGAACGTGCTTGATCTAAATTTTCTTGCGAGTAATTTAGCTGGCTTCGGTAATGGCCCGAGATTAAAAAGTAACGAACAGTTTCAGCATCGTAAGTTTTTAATACCTCACGCACAGTAAAAAAATTATCTAATGATTTAGACATTTTTTCTTTGTTTACTTGTACCATACCTGTGTGTATCCAGGTATTTACATATTTACCATTGTTTGCACAGCATGACTGGGCAATTTCGTTTTCGTGGTGCGGAAACTGTAAATCAGAGCCGCCTCCGTGAATATCAAAATGCTCACCTAAATGCTTTGAGCTCATCGCTGAACATTCAATATGCCAACCTGGACGCCCCTCACCCCATGGTGATGACCACGAAGGCTCTCCTGCTTTTGCTTTTTTCCACAATACAAAATCAAGCGGATCGTCTTTATCTTGTGCAACCTCTACGCGAGAGCCGGCCTGAAGCATACTTAAGTCTTGTTGCGATAAAGCACCGTATTGCTCAAAGGTAGACACATCAAAAAGCACATCACCATCGTTTGCTACATATGCATGGCCCTTTGCAATTAAACGCTCAACCATCTCGATGATTTCATCCATGTGGTTAGTTACTGTTGGCTCTATATCTGGGCGCAACATATTTAAGCTATCAAAGTCTTCATGCATGGCTTTGGTCATACGCAAAGTAAGGTCATTGATAGACTCGCCATTTTCATTTGCACGTTTAATAATTTTATCGTCTACATCGGTAATATTACGAACGTACTTTAAGTCGTAACCAAGGTGGCGAAGGTAGCGTACAATGACATCAAACCCGACAAAGGTACGTGCGTGACCGATATGACAGAAATCATAAATGGTGATACCACACACGTACATGTCGATCTTGCCGTCGACCATAGGTTTAAACTGCTCTTTTTGTCGCGTTAGTGTGTTGTATATTTGTACCATTTATTTTAAGTCCTTGACTGTTTGCTGAGTCTGCTATGTTAACACTTGAAAAGCCCCTGCTCTAGCGCTTTTTATATCAGGGACACTTCAATATAGGTATTCATTGAGATTATAAAATCTACACAAAATACTCCGCCAAAATAACAGCTCGATATTATACCCTTTAAAGTACATGACTGAGTATTTTTAGATAGTTTAAGAGTAGATAACAAGCACTTTGTTTATCTTGATTAACTAAGATAAAATAGTACAACTAATTAAACCAGATATAGGAAACCACATGGTTGTTCTACACACTAATTTTGGTGACATCACCATTAAAATGTTTGAGCAAGAAGCTCCAAACACAGTTAAAAACTTTTTAGAGTACGCTAACTCAGGTTTTTACAACGGCACTATTTTTCACCGTGTAATTGACGGCTTTATGGTGCAAGGCGGTGGGTTTGTACCTGGTATGGATCAAAAAGAAGTGAATGATCCAATTCAAAACGAAGCAAATAACGGCCTATCTAATAAGGTAGGTACTTTAGCAATGGCACGTACGCCTGATCCACATTCAGCAACGGCTCAATTTTTTATAAACGTTAATGACAACGACTTTTTAAACCACAGCAGCGAAACTTCACAAGGCTGGGGCTACTGTGTATTTGCCGAAGTTGTTGAAGGTATGGACGTAGTAAACAAAATTAAAGGTGTAGCAACAGGCAGCGCAGGTTTTCACCAAGACGTGCCGCTTGAAAATGTAATCATCGAAAACGTTACTGTAAGCTAACCGTTTTTTGATACACTGAGTAATTAAGCGGGCACCAAGCCCGCTTTATTTAACCTAACCAGATGCCTCTATGACTTCTCAAACATACTTTATTGCTGATTTACACCTTAGTGAAAACCGTCCTGATATTAGCGAGGCTTTTTACCACTTCATAAATACGCACATTATTGGGCAAAAAGTAGATGCGTTATACATTTTAGGCGATTTTTTTGAAGTATGGGTTGGGGATGACTACGTAACACCATTAGCCAGTGAGGTTGCAAAACATTTAAAAGCCGTAAAAGATGTCGGGACACCGGTGTATTTTATACATGGTAATCGTGATTTTATTATGCGGGACCAATACGCAAATCTTGCAGGAATGACGCTTTTAAATGAGCAGGCAGTTATAGATTTATACGGTACACCAACGGTTATTTTGCACGGTGATGAAATGTGTACTCAAGATGTAGAGTATCAAAAGTTTCGTAAAAAAAGCCGGGGCTGGTGGTGGCCAAAATTAATGTTAGCCATGCCGCTGTGGTACAGAAAAAAAATAGCGCGTAACGCAAGAGAAAAAAGCAAATTAAGCCAAGCCGATAAACCTATAGAGATTTTAGACGTAGTAGATGATGCCGTATTAGCAATGTTTGCAAAGCATAATGTGAGCAACATGATACACGGTCATACTCATCGCCCTAACGTACACACATACACTGTGGGTAAACAAACACTAACACGAACTGTGCTGGGTGATTGGTATACACAAGGCTCATATTTAGTAGTTACCCCACAAGGTCAAAAGCTTATAAATATCCCCCTCGCATAATCTCAAATCCTGACTATTATTTAAGTACTTTTTGGTAATAGGATAAGGATATATGAATAAAGCTATTTATTGTTTACTGCTTTGTTGCATTTTTTCCAAAGGGTACGCCGCAGAAAATTGGCAGTTCGTTGCCGAAAACTCTCCTCCCTATATCGGTGAGCGCTTGATGGATAACGGGTGGGTTACTGCATTAACTAAGGCGGCCTTAGCTAATCAAAACATTAAAAACGATATAGAGTTTACCAGTTGGAACCGAGCACTGAAGCTAACCAAAATTAATAAAAAAGATGCCATATTGGGGGCTTTTTATACAAAGCCGCGTACTGAGCTTTTTTATTATTCGCGCCCACTTGCCAACGTCTATGTTGGGCTATTTAAACTCAAAGGCAGACAAATAAACTATGATGGCAGTATAGAGTCTTTATACCCGTACAGCATTTGTAAAGGCACTGGTTACGCCGTGAGTGAGGCTTTTTCTGAAAGCAATGGTCTTGCTGTAACCTCAACGCGTGGACTTATCAATAGTTTGTATATGTTACAAAAAGGACGAATAGATTTAGTCGCGGGCACCAAAGAAGTGGGTGAATATTGGCTAAAAAACACCGAAAAGCTTAATGAGCCAGGCGCACCGCACGTTGAATATATTTCGCCCGACTTAGAGCACCATCAACTGCACATTATGTTTCCAAAGTCAGACCCTAAAGCAAAACATAAAAGAGATGCGCTCGAACGCGGTTTTTCGAGTATTTTATACAATGGCGTTGCAAAAAAGGTTTTAGTAAAACATGGCTTTACACAAAGCAAAGCCCTTGAACTTATAGATTTTATAGAAAGTAGTAGCACACCTAACTAGCCGATGTGCTGGTAGCGCTCCATATCACTGATTTAGTTTGTGACTAGGCAGGTATGCCACTGTGAAATTTAAAATCTTCATCAGGACTGATAATTAAATCTGCCTCAGTTTTACCAAAAAACTCAACTCGTTCAGTAATATCAAAGTCCGCAATTTCTTGTGCAAGTGTTAAATAATCTTGGTAGTGGCGCGCTTCAGAGCGCAATAGAGAAATATAAAAATCGCCCAGACGCTTATCAACATGCGGAGCAAGCTTTGCAAAACGCTCACACGAGCGTGCTTCAATGTAAGCACCTACAATCAACTTGTCTACCAGTGCATTAGGTTCAAAGGTTTTAACGTTACGTAGCATCCCTTTTGCATAACGACATGGTGTAATACTACGATACTCTACCCCGTACTCGTCCATTATTTCGAGCACTTGATAAAAGTGATGTAATTCTTCTTTTATCAGCATAACCATTTTATCTATTAAGTCTTGGCCATAAGGTGAGTTTGACTTTGGAATAATAGATTTTGTTAGTTTATTTTTAGCTGCTAAATCGCGCCAATTACCTTCTCGCTTATAAATTAGTGTTTCAAAGGGTTTTAACCATTCAAGTAATGCATCGCCACTGTCTTTATCTACTGCGTACTTACGAATTAAAAACATGGCACTTTGTGCTGCTTTTAGCTCACAAATTAAGTGATCGATTAAAATAATCGATAAATTTTCTTTTTTTATTGCTTCACTCACCCACTCCTTAGGGGTTTCGCACAATAAAAAATGATTAATAGGGGCTAAAAGTTTGCTATGTGGCACAGGACTGCTCGTTTCTTCAAATAATTAAAAGGCTATTTTAACACGAAAACTTATGAACAATAAAACACGCTAAAAGAGACCTAAAGATGTTAATAGGCAGTTAACTTGACTTTGTGTATGAACTAAGCCATAAATATAAATACTGTATAAAAAACACACTAATATTATTTGGATAAACAAACAGTAATACATTCCTTTATGGAGTTTCGCTATGATACTAAATCATCTATGGGGCATTTATGCTCACCCGCTTGAAGAATGGCAAACAATAGATAATCGCCATGAAAGCCTTACTTACAGTCTGTCGCATATTTTACTGATTGCATTATTTCCATCGGTAATGGGGTATTACTCATCGGTGTATTTAGGTTGGAGTATTGGTGCGGGCAATCCAGTATTTTTAACCCATGACAGTGCATTACTTATTGCAGTGGCCATGTATGGGGCGCTAATAGCTGGTGTATTTGCATTAGCCTATTTAGCACATTGGATGGCTGTTACATTTGGCGCTAAGCCCACATTTACGCAAACCTTAGAACTTGCTGCTTACACTGCTACACCAGTGTTTATGTCGGCCTTAGCCGCTTTTTTACCTGAGCTGTGGTTTGTGGTGTGTGTTGGTATGCTAGCGCTTGCCTACTCGGTGTATTTACTTTATACAGGTGTCCCCATACTCATGCACATCCCCCAAGAGCGTGGCTTTATTTATGCCAGCTCAGTTGTCACTTGCGGGCTAATTTTATTGGTAATAATTTTAGCTGTAACCGCAATACTTTGGACTAATGGCATTGTAAGTCCAATGTTTACCTAATCAACCACGTTGTTTGATATGAAGTGTTCCCTTTCTTTCCTTCGCAAAAAAGGAGCTAATTAGCTCCTTTTTTTATGTGTGCATTAATTTACTTAACATTCAATCTGCTTCGTTGGCAGCTTGGTTGTGTATCTCAAGGCCAGACGACATCGCATTTTCACGGTTACTTTTAGCTGAGTCGTTACGTAATTGATCAATATGATTTAAATAATCTTGGTTGATATCGCCAGTGATGTATTGCCCATCAAATACTGAGGTTTCAAACTTAGTTATTTCTGGGTTTTCTTGGCTTACTGCTGCAATTAAATCGTTTAGCGACTGAAAAATTAAGCCATCCGCACTAATACTTTGATTAATATCTTCAACTTCGCGGCCATGAGCAATCAGCTCTGCGGCAGATGGCATATCAATACCATACACGTTAGGGAAACGAATTTCGGGAGCTGCTGAGGCAAAATAAACATTTTTTGCACCGGCTTCACGGGCCATTTCTACAATTTGTGCTGAAGTTGTACCGCGTACAATTGAATCATCAACCAGTAATACGTTTTTGCCTTTAAACTCACGATCAATAGCGTTTAACTTTTGACGTACTGACTTTTTACGCATTTCTTGGCCTGGCATAATAAATGTGCGGCCAATGTATCGATTTTTAACAAACCCTTGACGGTAAGGTAAGTCAAGGACACGCGCAATTTCTAATGCCACATCGCATGAGGTTTCTGGAATGGGAATAACGACGTCAATGTCTTTTTCGCTCCACTCTCGCGCAATTTTTTCACCTAGTTTAGTCCCCATATTTACACGCGTAGCGTAAACCGACATACGGTCAATGGTTGAATCTGGGCGTGCAAAATACACAAATTCAAAAATACACGGCGCGTAAGAGGCTTTTTCTGCACAGCTTTGTGAATAAAATTGGCCATCTTCGGTTACGTAAATTGCCTCGCCTGGCGCCACGTCACGTACAAACTCAAAGCCGTCTGGCTTTAACGCTACACTTTCTGAGGCAAACATGTACTCAGTGCCTTTAGGTGTTTCACGCTTACCAAATACCAGCGGACGAATACCATTAGGGTCACGAAAAGCGAGTACGCCATGCCCAATAATCATTGCAATAGCAGCATAGCCACCAGTAACCTTGCTATTTACTTCAGTTACCGCGGTGAAAATATCTTCAGCATCTAAATGTAATTTGTCAGACTTACTTAGCTCATGCGCCATGATATTAAGCAATATTTCTGAGTCAGACGTTGTGTTAACGTGACGACGCGCTTCTGAAAATAGTTGCTGCTTAAGTGTTTCAGCATTAGTTAAGTTACCATTATGCGCAAGCGCAATACCAAATGGTGAGTTAACATAAAACGGCTGCGCTTCAGACGAACTTGACGAGCCTGCGGTAGGGTAACGTACGTGGCCAATACCAATTGTGCCTTGTAGTCGTTTCATATGGCGGGTGTGAAACACATCCTTTACTAGGCCATTTGCTTTGCGTAAGCTAAACGTATTGTTTTCAATGGTGATGATGCCCGCGGCATCTTGACCTCGGTGCTGCAAAACAGTTAAGCCATCATAAATCGCCTGATTAACAGGAGATGTTCCGACTATCCCAACGATACCACACATGTAATTTATCCTCGCCGATTAACGGTTTACTGAATTTAAAAAGCTCGAGTTGTTTTCTAGGTACGAAAAGAACCATTCAACAACAAAGCCAAATTCTGGAATCAAAATAGAATTGCCCCACCAGTGCGTGTTTGGAGCACCAGTAAAAGCATCAAGAAAGAAGAGTAACGCGCTCACGACCAACACGCCTCGTAATGCACCAAAAACAATGCCAAAGACACGATCGGTGCCAGATAAACCGGTACGCTGTACAAGCTCACCTAAAATGTAGTTTAGTAAACCGCCTAACAGTAGCGTCGCAAAGAAGAGTATGGCAATGGCCGCCGCATTTCTTAAAAGGGGTTCAGAAATACTTGTTAGGAAGGAAGCTAAATAGTGGTAAAACAAACTAGAGATGATAAATGCACAAGCCCAAACTGCTAATGACATGGCTTCTTTAACAAAGCCGCGTATTAAACCGATGATGGTAGACAGTGCAATGATGCCAAGAATGGCGTAATCAACCCAGATCATATTAACCAATTAGTCGCTATTTTGGGGCGCATTCTATACCCAAACCTCGTTAATATGCAAGTTAAAGCGGGAGATTACCAGCAACTAGTACATACAAAAACTTAACAATTTATTGGCCATTTTTTGGGGTTGAAAACAAAAAAGGCCTTACTGTGTAAGACCTTTAAAAGTCAATTTGCAACCTTGTATTGGGTGACTTTACCGTTTAGCTTGGTGAGTGCTTTAAGCTCAGGTAATTTTTTACTCAGTTCCCCCTTATTGAGGGATGGGCCAACAAACACTTTAGTTAATGTGCCATTGGGTGTTTTGATTGGCTTTGTAAACGTTTTAAAACCTTTTGCTTTAAGCTTTGCTTGTAGGGCTTTAACGTTAGCCGCATGCGAAAAGCTCCCTAGCTGAATAACATAGGCCATATCAGTAAGGTTTTCCTCACTTTTACGTGGTGCAATAGGTTTTGTTTTTACCGGCTCTGCCTCTTTTGCTACAGGCTCTGGCGTAGTTTGAGGTTTTATTTTTCCTTCGACTATTTCAGGCTCTGCAGCGTATTGGCTTTCTTGGCTTTCTTGGCTTTCTTGGCTTTCTTGGCTTTCTTGGCTTTCTTGGCTTGTCAGTACGTTGTCATCAGCTGCGATATCTTCAATTGGCTCTTGTTTTAAAGGCTCAGCTTGCGCTACTTTTTCATCTATAGACTCTTGAAGGTCAATAGTTTTAAACTCAGAGCGTTCAGGAATAGCTTTAAAGCCCTCTTTGTAGTGGACCTTTTCGCCATCAAGTATATTAGGAATAAACACAATTGCTGCGATCACCACTATACTGGTTCCGACTAAACGATTTATAAAACCTGAGTTCACCGACATTCTCTCTATTTTTTAAAGTAGTTTATAGCATCTGCAACAGTAAAAAATGAACCAAACACGATTAAAAGCGTGTCGCTTTGCTGTGTTGGCATAATTACATCAAGTGCATCGTGCACACTATGATAACGCTCGTGTGTGCCTTTATGTGGTATAGCTTGCAACGCTGTAGCAATATTTTCAACGTTATCACCACGTGGTATATGTAAACTAGCAAGTGACCATTGATCAACTACACTGCTTACCTCTTTGAGCACACCTGCTTTGTCTTTATCAGCAAGCATAGCGACTAATGCATGAATTTTAAAGCCTTTATCTTTATAGCTTGTAAGCTTAAGTGCTAAATAACGAGCAGATTCGGGGTTATGCGCTACATCTGTAAACACCAAAGGTGCACAGCTAAGTTGCTGAAAACGCCCTTCTACAATTAAGTTTGCTAAGCAATCCTTAATAACCTCATTACTTGGTAATAAATCTAACGCTGCTAAGGTAGTTAAAGCCGTTGCGGCATTTTGTGCAGGAATAGCTGGTTTGTCTAACAACAGGTCGTGATTTTTAAATTGCCATGTAAAGTGCGTTGAGTGTTCTTTAAATATAAAATCAGTGCCCGATATAACCATGTTGGCTTTTATTTCTGAACCGTAATCGGTCATGGTATGCGGTATGTTTAAATCACCAATAATTGCCGGCGTATTAGAACGGAAAATACCAGCTTTATCATAAGCAACAAGCTCACGAGTATCGCCTAAGTATTCTTTATGATCTAAGTCTATGGTGGTGATGACACTGGCATAAGGTGTAACAATATTGGTGGCATCAAAGCGACCACCCAAGCCAACCTCAAGCAGTACATAATCAACTTCACAGCGCTTAAAAATAGCTAAGGCCCCAAGCGTGCCATATTCAAAATACGTCAGTGCCGTGCTACCACGGCCTTGCTCTAGAGTGTGAAAAGCATCAACATGATATTGATCATCAAGTTCCTGGCCATTTATGCGCACTCGCTCGTTATACCTAATTAAATGAGGTGAGGCATACGTACCGACACTGTAGCCTTGGGCGAGTAATAACGATTCTAAACAACGTGCAGTTGTCCCTTTGCCGTTTGTGCCGCCAATAAGAATGATTTTGCTGGGGGTATTTAATAAGCCAATGTTATTTGCAACAGTAGCGACGCGTTCAAGTCCCATCTCTATATTTGCAGGGTGAACACTTTCTAAATAACAAAGCCAATCATCAAGGCTTGATGATTGGCTAGGAATTGTGTTTGTCATAGCGTTTGATCAGTAAAGCTGAAATTTACGCTACTCTATGCTCTTGTTCGGTAGAAGGCAAGTTCATAAATTTAGCAAGCACGCGTGCTAAGGTGTCGCGCATTTCACGGCGGTCAACAATCATATCAATTGCACCATGTTCTAATAAGAACTCACTACGCTGAAAACCTTCTGGTAGAGTTTCACGTACTGTTTGTTCAATCACGCGCGGGCCAGCAAAACCTATTAAGGCCTTTGGCTCAGCAACATTAATATCACCTAACATCGCCAGTGATGCTGAAACACCGCCCATAGTTGGGTCTGTCATCACCGATATGAATGGCAGGCCTTTTTCACTCATTTTAGCAAGCGCAGCACTGGTTTTAGCCATTTGCATTAGTGACATAAGCGCTTCTTGCATACGCGCACCACCAGAAGCTGAAAAACATACCAATGGCATGTTGTGCTCTAAACACTGTTCTACGGCATCCACAAAGCGTGCACCAACCACAGATGCCATTGAGCCACCCATAAACGAGAATTCAAAAGCAACCGCGGCAACAGGGATCCCTTTTAAACGCCCTTTCATTGCAACTAACGCGTCTTTTTCGCCACTTACTTTTTGTGCAGCGCTAATCCGGTCTGAGTATTTTTTAGAGTCTTTAAACTTTAATACATCTTTAGGCTCGTGCTCAGTACCTAGCTCTGTGCGGTCACCTTCATCTAAAAAATGCTCTAAACGCTTACGCGCACTCACACGCATGTGATGGTCACATTTAGGACATACGTTTAATGATTTTTCTAATTCAGCTTTATATAATATTGAATCGCAAGCTGTACATTTAGCCCAAACGCCCTCTGGAATTTCTTTACGACCTGAAGACTTAGTCGTTTTAGGTAAGATTTTTTCTAACCAACTCATTTGCAACTCTCTTAATGCTGTTCTGTGTCGCGAGTCTGCTAATAACTAGCAGACAGATTTTTTCAATTAAAACATGAATTACGCAAACACGGTATAAAAAACTGGTCTTAGTAGTTAGATAAGCGCTTAAAAATTCAACACTAACAATCCGAGTCAGGCAAAAATAATGGCCCTAGCGGTGTTTTAGGAATATTAAAGTGTTCTGGGTAATCTACATCCACTAAATACAGCCCTGCAGCTTTTGCCGTGGCACTGGCTTTTGCGCGCTCTTTTAGATCTAATAGTTCTTTTAACCATACAGGCTGCTGTTTATGCAGACCTATGTCCATTAAACAACCGGTAATATTGCGCACCATATGGTGTAAAAACGCGTTCGCTTTAATATCAATAATAACGTAATCACCTTGGCGCTGTACCGATAAATGATGAATCGTTCTGTTTGCAGTATTAGCTTGGCAATGCAGTGCTCTAAAAGAGGTAAAGTCATGCTCACCAATTAAGTACTGACATGCCTCTTGCATTTTTGTTTCATCAAGAGGGTGATGAAAATGCGTAACGCCTTCATTCATAACCGCCCCTCTGTAAGCGTAATTATAAATAACATAACGGTAACGACGAGCAGTTGCGCTAAAACGCGCATGAAAGTCTTCGTTTACAGGCTGTGCAAAACGAATGGCTATATCTTTAGGAAGTAGTGTATTCATTCCCATCGTAAAGGCTACCATTTCGCGCGGAGCGTGAGTCTCAAAATGGATGACTTGCCCTGTGCCATGCACACCTGCATCTGTGCGGCCCGCGCACACTATTTCAACTGGGTGATTACAAATACGCGACAACGCGGTTTCTACTTCTTGTTGTACGCTATTTACATGTGATTGTCGTTGCCACCCACTATAACGTGCGCCGTTGTATTCAACTCCAAGTGCTACTCGCATAATTACTGCTTTACCTACTGTGCTAATGAACGGGGCATTTTATGCTATCTCGCGGTGCAATAAAAGCCAGTGTCTGGTGATCCGATAAATACCTACAAAAAAGCCGCAATAAACATCTTATTGCGGCTAAACTAATGTGTAAAAATTACTTTAGTTTTGCTTTTAAGCTTTGTGCTTCTTCTTGCACATCTTCCGGACCACTTTCTATCACTTCCTCAATGACTTTCAAAGCAGAGTCAAAGTCGTCAATTTCAATGTACGCTCTTGCCAGATCGAGCTTAGCCGAATATCCCCCGCTCTCTAAATCAACATCGGTAGGATTATCCCCTGCAAGCAACGAATCAAAGTCACTTAACCCTACATCCATATTAACCTCGTCATAGGGTTCGTGCTCGAGTACTGAGTCATCGCTTTGCTCAAGTAGCGCGTCAATATCAACAAAGTCATCGGTGGTAGTTTGCGGATCACTTTGCGAAGGCTCTTCTTGCACCGTATTCGTTTCAACTTCGCTATCTAGGTCTTCATTTAATAGGCTATCAAAGTCGACATCAAATTCGCTGCTATCTTCTAAATTTAACTCATCCGGTTCAGCTAATTCACTCAGTAACGCATCAAAATCGGTTTGCGTTAAGTCAGCCATAAACTCATCGTCTAGCTGATCATCAGCTATAACGTCTTCATTGATTTGATCATCCGCAGCCTGAGTTAGCTCAGCTTCTAATTGCGAATTTGTTATTTCATCGTCAACGTCTTTTGAAAGTGCTTGTTCTAAAATTGCATCGTCAAAATCAGGCTGTTCTTGCCCACGGTCCGTTGCCTGCTCCTCACTTAAAGACTTCTCTTGCTCTAAAGACGCATCAAGCTCATCGTCAATTAGCGGCTCATCATCTAAGTCGCTATCTAACGCATCAATACCGGTATTATCAGCAAGTGCATTGGCTAAGTCTTGCTCAGCTTGGCTAGGCGCCATACCGCTTGCTTGCCCATCAAGTTCATCACCTTGTAACTCTTGCGGAATATAAGAAAGCTGATCATCCAGATCAATTTCGTCATTATTATCAAGCTCTAACTCAGGGTACTCGTCAAGCTCCTCACTCGGCGTTACTTGATCATCTAATAATGCATTAAGCTCATCTTCTAACTCATCAACGCTTTGCAATAAATCATCATCGAATACGCCTTCATCTTCATCCGTATTTTCCGATAAATCTAGCCCACTTTCATCATCAGTTAATTCATCAAATGATGATGGAATTTGATCGTGGTTATCATCGGTATGCTTCGGCTCAAGTTCTGGCTCTGAAAAATCATTATCAATGAGTAACTCATCATCAATATCGTCTTCTAAGCTATCTAATTCACTGCCTGCAAGTGCATTTGCTAAGTCTTGCTCAGCTTGACTTGGCTGCATGCCTGTTGCATCACCATCAAGCTCATCTCCTAATAACTCATCAGGTAGATATTGCTGCTGCTCTGTTACATCTAACGTCTCGGGATTATCATCTGAAAAGTCTATATCATCACTAAGCGTATCATTTACAGCATCATTTTCAGGTTGAGTATCTAAAAGCGGGCTCGCTGGTGTTTCTTGTGAGTCAAGCGGATCATCACCTAAATCAACTTCTACCTCTTTAATGTCATCATCAAGTTCATCTAAGGCCCAATCAGGATTCTCAGCATAGTCCTCATCTGTAGTTTGCTGTAACTCGCCGAGTAATTCATCAACACTTTTTAAAGTTTCGTCAGTGTACTCTTCCTGTGCATCTTCTGGGTCGAGTAACGTTTCAGAGCTATCTGTAAAGTCAGTGTTTTCAAGCAAATCAGCAGCAAACTCAGGTTCTTCTATAAGCTCTGGCTCTTCTGCAAGTTCCGGCTCTTCTACAAGTTCCGGCTTTTCTGTAAGCTCTGGCTCTTCTACAAGTTCAGGTTCTTCTGCAAGTTCAGGTTCTTCTGCAAGTTCAGGTTCTTCTGCAAGTTCTGGCTCATCTGCAAGTTCTGGCTCTTCTGTAAGCTCTGGCTCTTCTACAAGTTCAGGTTCTTCTGCAAGTTCAGGTTCTTCTGCAAGTTCTGGCTCATCTACAAGTTCTGGCTCTTCTACAAGCTCTGGCTCTTCTGTAAGCTCTGGCTCTTCTACAAGTTCCGGCTCTTCTACAAGTTCAGGTTCTTTTGCAAGTTCAGGTTCTTCTGCAAGTTCTGGCTCTTCTACAAGTTCCGGCTCTTCTGTAAGCTCTGGCTCTTCTACAAGTTCCGGCTCTTCTACAAGTTCAGGTTCTTCTGCAAGTTCTGGCTCTTCTAAAAGTTCCGGCTCTTCTGCAAGCTCTGGCTCTTCTTCAAGTTCTAGCTCTTCTGCAAGCTCTGGCTCTTCTGTAGGTTCTGGCTCATCAATAAGTGAAGAGGCTAATGATTCAATAGTATCTTCGTCAAAATCTTCCTGCGCGTCAGCAAGCTCTTCAACAGAATCAGCTAAAGCGCTATTAATATCTCGCTCTGTATTATCACCTGCTACTTGATCTGCAGGTGAATCTTCAACTTCATCAATTGGACTGTCTATGTCGTCTAAATCAAAATCGTCGTTTTCTTCAACGAGCGCATCAGTAGGCGCTTCTTCGGTTGTATCGCCCGCTTCATCAATTAGGCTGTCTATGTCGTTTAAATCAACGTCGTCGTTTTCTTCAACGGGTGCATCAGCAGGCACTTCTTCGGTTGTATCGCCTACTTCATCGATTAGGCTGTCTATGTCGTTTAAATCAACGTCGTCGTTTTCTTCAACGGGTGCATCAGCAGGCGCTTCTTCGGTTGTATCGCCTACTTCATCAATTAGGCTGTCTATGTCGTCTAAATCAAAGTCATCGTTTTCTTCAACGAGTGCATCAGCAGGCGCTTCTTCGGTTGTATCGCCTACTTCATCAATTAGGCTGTCTATGTCGTCTAAATCAAAGTCATCGTTTTCTTCAACGAGCTCATCAGCAGGCGCTTCTTCGGTTGTATCACCCGCTTCATCAATTAGACTGTCTATGTCGTCTAAATCAAAGTCGTCGTTTTCTTCAACGAGCTCATCAGCAGGCGCTTCTTCGGTTGTATCACCCGCTTCATCAATTAGGCTGTCTATGTCGTCTAAATCAAAATCATCACTATTTGGTGACTCTGTATCAGCTTGTTGATCTAATAACTCATCAATATCAAAGTCATCACTCTCTTCTTGCGCTAATTCTTCACTCAGTGCTGCTAATTCTTCATTGCTTTCTACACTGCCAGCAGTAGGGTGCTCTGCCTCGGGCAAATCAATTTCTGGCAGGCTATCGTCCTCGTCAAATAAATCGTCGAGGTCATCACTGCTTAAAATATCATCCGAATCATCGGTATCATCTAAATCAAGGTCAATTTCATCGTCTTGTTTTTCATTTACAGGCTCATCAAAACCTTGCTGCATGAAAATGTCTAACTCGTCCGATTCATTGCTCTCGTCATCAAAAACAATATCATCACTTAGTAAGCTTTCTAACTCATCTTGATCAAGTAAATTTTCTGAATCCGCAAGCTCATCATCTAACGCATCATCAAGCGAGTCATCAAATGCAATATCATCTTCAGGCAACATGTCGTTGCTATGAGTGTCATCAAGTTGAATATCTAAATCATCTAGGGGATCGGGAATGATTTCATCGTCTAAGGCGTCATTATTTTGCGTCTCATCTTCGGGGAAGCTTGGCGTTTTCGGCAAAAAATCATCGTCTTCTTGCGCTGCTTCGTCTTTATTAGCACGTTTTTTTAAAAACATCACCACTGCAAAAATTATTAATAAACCAGGGACGGTCATTAATAAAATAAGCACAAGCGGGTTAGACATTAAAGCCCCTAAATCAAAAGGCTCTTCCTTTGGTACTTCTTGCACCTTTTGCTGCGCTATTATTTCGTTTTGTTTTTCTATTAACTCTTTGAGTTGCTTTTGAATTTCACTGTCTTGGCCTAGCTGCTCTTTAACATTCGCAAGCTCTTTAGAGATACCCGACAGTTGTTTTTTGAGGTTATTATTTTCTGCTAATATTTCCTCTACATTATTAACTGAGCTTTTAAATTGCTGCTGCAACTCGACTAGTTTATTACCTTGATCTGTTTTTATTTCGTTTAATTCTTTTTGGATCTCTTTTTTAGCATCATCAACATCGGCTTTACGCGCTTGGGTTACTTTAGTTTGTGCGGCGTTAATTTCACTGGTAGTTAATGTGCCATTTTTCTTTTTTTCCCACAGCGCGTCATCCTGCTCTGAGCGTTGCTTTGCAAGCTGTGGATCTACGCGTCTAATTTCCGCTAAGGTGGGTATTTTTAAATAGGCACCACTTTGCATGTGGTTAAGGTTTTGCTCTAAAAAAGAGTTAGGATTTTTGTTATACAAGGCTTGCATAACTTGGTAGATGCTAACTGAGTTATCTGGGCGAACTTTGGCTGCAATACGCCACAGTGTATCAGTTGGTTTTATGGGCCCGATTGATCGCCCTTGCGCACCATAGTCAGCGCCCTTTGGCCCCTTGAGTTGGGTGCTGTCTTGAGAGTAAATTGGAGTTACTACCAATGCAGACGCTAATATAATAAGTGAAGCTAAACCGCGCATGCTGATCCTTTAATGTGTAAATGTTAAATGCTTTGCTTTTTATTTAGCTACTTAACATTAATTATTCTTGCCGCTACCAGCCAAATAGCTGATCTACATTTGTTATTACAATCTATTTTTATTGCAAGCTCTATTCCAGTTACAAACTATAAACCAGTTGCGGCCTAATATCCATTGCAACGCTTTGAAAATAAATACCTTAAACTTTATTCTTAATACTCTTTTATTGAGTTAGAGCAAGCCCTTTAGTTTAGGAGTAACACTAAGCGGCAATAATTTGGCTCCCAAAAATAAAAAAGCGGCAAACTATATAAGTTTACCGCTTAATTTACACAATACTAGGGTCTGTTGACCTTTGCGGATTAAAATTTGTTCAAACTAGGGGCGGTTTAATCGCGGCGTGAGGTTTGTAACCTAGTGGGCTCGATAACTGCTCCTGCGTTATTCTAATGACTTACATCCATGTAAGAATAAGTAAAAACCGAGCAAAGCTTCCGCGTCCTGCTCACGCCCCTTACC
>Ga0209452_1000068_pt1 | contig 46946 bp, 40 predicted proteins | sample WorMetimpBELIZE1_FD_187388 | JGI IMG/M metagenome (GOLD analysis project Ga0209452, IMG submission 187388) | Marine gutless worms symbiont microbial communities from Max Planck institute for Marine Microbiology, Germany - Olavius imperfectus... | ecosystem: Host-associated > Annelida > Digestive... | reverse complement strand
AAACAGGTATAAGTGGTATGAGCACGCTCTTGTCGGGTGTCTATTTAGAGTTTTCACCCGGAGAGAGTAAAAAGCTAAAAGAACGTTTTGTTCTACAAGATGAGCCTGCTCTTATAGGTAAAGATGTTAAGGGTGGGCGGTTTCAATTACTCAGTTACAACGCTGAAGTGCTCGAGATAAGCACCGGTATATTTTATAAAAATTATAAAATAGGCCAAATAGAAACCGCTACGTTTGACTGGAAAAACCAAGCAATGAAGTATGGGATTTTTATTAACGAGCCATATCAAAACCTAATTACTTTAAATTCAATTTTTTGGGTTAATGCCGGCATTGAAATAGACTTATCTGCCGATGGAATTAATATAAACACAGGCTCGTTGAGCAAACTCTTAAAAGGCGGCATTTCGGTAGGCTTACCTGATCAACAAACCCCTGGCGACTTAGCACAAGATGGCCATAATTTTTCACTAAGTCAAAGCTATAAAGAGGCGCTGGAAGAACGCTTTTACGACTTTGATTATTATATTATTGATTTTGAACAATCAATACGCGGTCTAAGAGCAGGCGCGCCAGTAGAATATCGTGGCACGCGAATTGGCACCGTGGTTGAAGCACCAGCAAATGTTATTATAAACGGTAAACCCGCACATTTTAAAAACCACAACACGGCTGTACCTGTGCTTATTAAAATTGAATATGGTCGCCTTTATCATGACAGTACATCAGCCAAAGAGTTTTGGCAAAGTAGCCTCACAGGCTGGATAAAAAATGGTATGCGTGCTTCTTTAAAAACTGGCAACTTGTTAACTGGCGCAGTGTATGTTGATTTTGATATATACCCCGACGCACCAAAAGCACATTTAGCAAAGCTGGCTCAGTATGATGTGTTTCCAAGCATTTCTAGCGGTATTACGGTCCTTGCCGATCAGGTATCGGACGTACTTAACAAGGTCAATGATTTAAAAATTGAAGATAGTCTTGCGCAAATGCAAGCTACATTTAGCGATTATCAATTACTTGCTAACGAAATGCGCGCGTTATTAAACCAAAAAGAGACCCAAAATTTACCTGCCGACTTTAATCGTAATTTTGAAAAAATGACCAAAAGTATGGAGCAATTTGAGGTTACCATGCGCCAATTTGATAAAACAATGGCAAGCTATCAAGCAGGCTCTGAGTTTCATCATCAGCTACAACAAACCTTGTTAGAATTTAAACGCTTAAGTGAAGAAATTCAGCCTCTAACACGTGGCTTAAATGAGCAACCAAATATGTTTATATTTGATAAAGCGCTCCCCGCTGATCCACAACCAAGGAAGCAATAAATGAAACACTTACTTTTAGCCATAACGGTGTTATTTACCCTAGGTGGGTGCAGTGCATCAATACAAACGACCACGCAATATTATCAGTTTGAGCAACCTATTGCTTCATCATCTCGCCATATAAAAGAGACAGACGCTCAGCTTAGAGTTCAGACCGTTGTACTAAGAGGTGCATTAAATAACTTGGGCATCGCAATGAAGATTGATAATAATCAAATTCACGCTGCGAACTATAATTTGTGGGGTGAATCACCCGATGTCATGCTGACCGCCACAGCACAGCAAACTCTTTTTAATGCAATGCCAAACTGGATGGTAATAAAAGGCTTACCGGTTATCACTGAGCTTGACCAACAAATATTTTACGAGCTTGAATATGAAGTTCACCACTTTAATGGCGACACTCAAGGCAATGCTGATATTTCAGGCCTGTGGCGCTTGTATTACACCCATCCAGTAACTGGCCGTCGACTTATCAGTATCCATAATTTTGCGCATTTAGTCCCGATACAAAACGATGGTTACGATGGCTTGGTTGCTACGCTTGAGCAAACGTGGCTAAACATAAATTTAGATGTTGCTAAAGCGATAGAGCAAGCACGACTGTAAAAACCATATAAAATAGGTATAAAAAACCCCAATGTAATACGACATCGGGGTTTAGTATTCGTTTTTGATATCACTTAGCTAAAGTGAGGAAAATAACACTTATTTTTGTAAGCTAATATCTTTGTAATAGGCTTCAAGCGAGTTAATTTTGGTTTGATTTGGCAAATCAGCAAACTCACTGTCAGTAAATTTAGTGCCACGTAGCTGTACATTTAAGCGCGCAGCGTCAGGGTTAAGCATGGTTTGCTTATAGTACTGCCTAATATCTTCAAGCGTTACTTTTTCAACTTCATCAATTAGTTTTTCTCTAGAGTTAAAGTCAAAGTTTTCACGATACCAATCAGTAATAAGTGGTCCCATCTCATCACTTAAGTTTTTAGGCTGCTCTTTTAATGATACAAGCGTCGCGTTTTTAAGCTGATTAAATGTTTCCGTGTTCATGTTATCAAGCTCTACTACATACTCTTTTTTAAATTGATCAAAACGGGCCTGAACTTCTTTTGGCCCTTTTACCGGTGTTTGAATAAATAGACCAATGGCTGAGTAATCCTCTATAGGGCGAGCAAGCGCGCCTACCGCATAGGCAAGCTGCTCTTCAGTCCGCATTTTGTCAAACGCAACGGTTCTAAAGTGGCTTTGCAATACAGCAGCTTGCGCTTTTTGCTTATAGCCCGGTACTGGATGAACCACCATGTCAACCACGGCAACGTCTGCTACATCAATGTCTTTTTGAAGTACCCGTGTTTCTCCTGGCTGAGGTAACCACGCTTTACTACGCGCAAACTCACTCGAAGTATGATTGCTTGGCAACGTAGCACTTAATTCATCTGCAATCGACTCTATATCTTGCTGGTTATAATTTCCAAAGCTAAATACACGTAAATCGTTACTGGCAAATGTGGCCGCTTTTAACTTATTTAAATCGTCAACACTTAGCGATTCTGCCGCTTTTATAAGTTCTTGTGTATCAAAACTGCCTGTGCGAGTAAGTTTAGAATAGGCACCAAATGCTTGAGCATATGGAAATTGCTTTTGCTGGTTTAGCAAGCCACGTTTATAACGATCAATTGCTTGATTAAATGCTTGTTTAGTTTCACCTGTTTTTAAACCACTTAGTGCTTGTTTTAAAAGTACATCTTGCTTATCAGTAAAGCCACTCATTGACAAAACTAAGCCATTACTTGGCGCAAGATTTACGCTCATGCCGGCAATTGCAGCTTCGGTGCTTAATTGACTTTGTTGAAGGTTATATAAGTCAGCCCATATAGAATAAAGCACCTCAGCATTAATATCATTTAGGCCTGGTTGAGTGTTAATATATACCTCAACCAACCCTTTTGGCTGTTCTGCAAATTTTTGACTGGCTTGGCGCCACACTTTTACCCCATTTTTATCGTAAACCAATTCAGGGTGCTTTTGCTGTTTAAACTCGGCTGTTTTAATCTCAAAGCTTTCAGGTAATAAGTTATTGACACTTGGCAGTGCAAGCTTAAACTCGCTCGGTGCTTTCCAACTAGCAATTTCCGCGTCGCTGATATCCTCAATACGGTATTTACCGTCATAAAAATGCAGTTGCGAGTCGGTTTGTTCTTGCTGCGAAATATACCAAACACGCAGCGTGTCGGCATTTAATTGTTCAAGTACTGTGTTGATTGCCTCGGCATCAAATTTTGCATAGTAATAAGGTGCATCAATAGCATGATTTAATGGATAATCTTGCATGCTTGCAGTAAGCGCGCTGACATAGCTAAACTCATCACCTTTTTCTAAAAACTTAAATTGATTACTAAGTGATGTGCGTATCTCGTTAAAGTACTTCGCGTCTACGCCTTCTTTTTTTATCAATTCTATGTACTGCATAATGGTGGCGACAATTGTTTCGCGGTTTTTCATGCCTTCATCGGTTAATTCTAACGCGATAGTGAGTGCGCCATAATTACCATACTGACTAGGAGAAGGTGAAGCTGTTAATTGTGATACCCAGCCTTTATCACGCAATAATTGCGCAGGACTGCCTGGCATTTCATTACTCAATAAGTAACTTACGTAACGATTAGGTTTTAATGCAAAATCGCTGCTGTTATTACTAATAGTAAACTCAAGTTGCAGCTGTTTTACATCTTCGTTGGGTGAGTAATACACTCTTTTGCCGCCTGCTTTATCAAAATCGAGCTCTGCAGTGACTGTCGGTTTTTCAATGTGTTTATTTTCAATATTGGCAAAGTAAGTTTTCGCTTTTTTCTCCATTTGCTCAATTGGCAAATTGGAAATAAGTGCCAGTTTCATGATATTTGACGAATAGTATTTATTATAAAAATCAACGGTTTCTTTATGCAAAGAACTGCCTTCTTTATCGCCAAGTGTTTCGAGGTTGCCAATTAAAAAGCGATTTGCTGGATGATCGCCCATCATTTTACGGGCTAACTTAAACTGACCAAAAAAGTCCATTTCGCGACGCATAGACCACTCTGCGTTCACCGCGTTTTTTTCTTTATCGGTATACTCTGGATATAGTTTTGGCGCTTTAAAAAAATCAGCAAAACGGTCTAACGCTTCGTCAAAAGCATCGTTATTAATTTTGAACATGTAATTAGTGATATCAAGCCAGGTATAGGCGTTATTTACCCCACCGTTTTTGGTCATAAAGTCAGAGTAGCCCTTAGTATCTGGGTAGCGCTCTGTACCTAAAAAAAGCATATGTTCTAAATAATGTGCCATACCTTGCTGCATCATAGGGTCGTGTAGTAAACCAACTCCTACACTTAGCGACGCTGCTGATTTTTCAGCACTTGGATCAGAGACTAAAATTACTTCTATTTCGTTATCAAGCTTGAGCGTTTTATATTCACGCGTATCGTTTGGGCTGACAATCAATGTATCTGAGAGCAACGCACTTTGTAGTGACTTAGACGTTGAAGAAGTAGAGGATGTATTACTACAACCAGTTAAAACCGCCAGCGCGATGGCACTAAAGCCAAGAATTTTTTTCATTTTGTTTTTCCATTAAAATTGCGCTTAAGATGCGCTAAAAACAACGTAATAGAGATAAATTAACACTAACAATTAAGTGTTTACCACAAAATAATACTAATTTATGTAACACATTGTGAAAAACCTCTGCATACTGAACCTCAGAAAAAAATAAAGAAGGAAATAAAATGGAAAAAATAATAATACTTGCCATGTTTGCACAGGTAACGTTATCGCTGGTTGTTATGCTTATCATGGGCAAGCGACGCTTTAAAGCAGCCAAAAACAAACATGTGCAGTTTAATGATTTTAAAACCATGCGCCTTGATAGCGCAGGCGATAACGTACGTGTAGCTGATAGAAACTTTATTAATCAGTTTGAAATACCTGTGCTTTTTTACGTAGGCTGTATTGTTACCTTGCAACTCAACAGCGCTAGCTACTTAATAACTGCGCTTGCGTGTGTTTTTGTTGTTTCGCGTATTGTGCATACGGTTATTCATATTGGCAGTAATAATGTGAGAATGCGTTTTAATGTATTTTTAGTTGGCTGCGCAAGCGTGTTTGCTTTATGGCTCGCGATTGTTTGGCGAATTTTAGTATTTTAATAACAGCGGCTTACAAAGCCGCTTTTTACTGTTTTGCACAGTAAAAAAGTGATACTAGGCGCGTTTAAGGAGTTTAGTAAAACTAAGCAGCGTATTTAAAAAAACCCAGCACAACTACCATGAACGCCTCACAAGTAGCAATTTGTTGCGAACTTTATTAAATAACACTAACTATAATCGCATAAAGAAAACTCAGTTAATAATTTAATATTACTTTTAATATTGAATATAAAAAACCTTAAAATAAGTACGTTATTTATTGTTAAATTAGTTTAAACTAGCTACCTAACAAATTAAGCACACCATAATAAATGGGTATTTCATGCGTATAATTATTCTATTTTCAGTTCTTTTATCTGTTATAGGTTGTACAAGTTCACCTTCAAAAACTTCCTCTGCCCCACAGTATATTACTATATTACATACTAACGATAATCACGGACGCTTTTGGCATAATGAGAAAGGCGAATATGGTATGGCAGCACGTAAAACGTTAATTGACGACTTACGTACTAAAGCACAACAACAAGGCCATGCTGTACTACTGCTTTCAGGCGGTGACATTAATACAGGGATCCCTGAATCAGACTTACAACATGCAGAGCCAGATTTTAAGGGGATGTCGTTACTTGGTTACGATGCCATGGCAATTGGTAACCATGAATTTGATAACCCGCTTAGCGTTTTAAGTAAGCAGCAAAAGTGGGCTACCTTCCCACTACTGTCTGCAAATATTTTTGACAAAGCAACTGGTGAAAATGCATTTCAAGGCTATCAAATTTTTGAAAAAAACGGCTTGAAAATCGCTGTTATTGGGCTTACCACTACAGATACAGCTAAAATAGCTAATCCGCAATATATTGGCCATTTAGAATTTAAAGACCCTGTTGATGTAACGGCAGCCCTGGCTAAAAAAATTAAATCACAATATAACCCCGACATTACTATTGCACTAACACACATGGGGCATTACGTAGATGCAAACTTTGGGATTAATGCGCCAGGTGATGTAACTTTAGCTCGCTCTTTACCGGCAAATACGTTAGATATGATTATTGGTGGCCATTCACAAGAGCCTGTTTGTATGGCGGCTAAAAACAAAAATGACGATAACTTCAAACCAGGCCTTGATTGTAAACCTGATCAGCAAAACGGCACATGGATTATGCAAGCACATGAATGGGGCAAGTATGTAGGAAAGGCAGAGTTTAAGTTAGAAAACGGTATGCTGACCTTACTCGATTACAAACTTATGCCTGTTAATTTATATGTTGATGAAATTCAAGCCGATGGTTCGACTAAGCAAGTCTTAGCCAATGAATACATAAAACCTGACCCAACGTTAAAAGCGTTTTTAGCAACCTATCAAGACAAAGGTGCAAAACAAATAGCAGGTAAAATTGGTAGTGTTGATGCACGCCTTGAGGGCGATAGAAACAAGGTACGTTACCAGCAAACCAATTTAGCCCGTGTAATTATACAGGCACAAATGAATGTAGTTGGCGCCGACTTTGGACTTATAAGTGGTGGCGGAATAAGAAGCTCGATTGAAGCGGGCGATATTAGCTATAAGGATATTTTAAAAGTACACCCGTTTAAAAATCGCATTACCTATATGGACTGGCAAGGGCGTGATTTATGGAACTACTTAGAAACAGTGACTGGCTTCCCTGTGGATGCAGGTGCTTATTTGCAATATCACAAATTAGCGTTCACCCGTAAAAATGGTAAATTAGTCAGTGTACTCATTGACGGTAAGCCATTTGATAAAAACAAAACTTACCGCATGAGCCTTAATAGCTATAACGCATCAGGTGGCGACGGTTACCCTGCTATTAATGAACTTAAAGGCTTTGTAAGCACAGATGAAACCGATGCCCAGGCGCTTAAAACCTTTGTCTCGCAAAATAGTCCGCTCAAGGCTGCGCAGTTTGCACCTAAATAACTGCACCTAATTCACTCTAGAATAGGAAAGTAGCATGCTACTTTCCTATTATCTCTATATTTCCTTTCTCAATATTGGTTAAAGCGTAACTATGTAATCGTGAACGAGACCCTTCACCATAGGCCTTAGGTGGGTAATAAATATCCTTCATATCTGGATACTCATTTAAGACTTCGTCTAGAGCTGCGCGGATCTCACTGAGAGTTTTTTCTAAGCTACTATTAAAGTTTGGACGCTTGCGTATGGTATGCCCAAGCTCTATTAACCTGTAAAAATACTTATTAGCCAAATCTATCAGCTCATCTGGCACGTATTTATTTTGATTTAGTACAACGTCGTTATTATCACGGCAAAACTCTATTAATGCTAAGAAAAAGCATAACGGTTTGTTTGCTAAGCACACAGTAACATCAGGCACGTAGTTATTACTGAGTGTTTTGGTATTTAAATTAATAATCAATGCCAGCTCTTTTGGTTTAGCTAAGTCAGTACCGGTACTTAATGGTGGAGCTTTCGTCTCCATAGGTATATCTATAATAGATTTTAGCCATTTACCAAACAAAATACTCAAGACTAGAAACAGCAAGCAAATTAAAAATCTGTTTTCAGACCAAAACTGTGCGTTTTCTTCGAACACTAAAGAGACATGGGTGGTGCTTGACTTAAGCGTTCTTTCAAACTGATTTGGCTTTAAAATTATAGGTTTAGCAGATTTTGGTTCAATTTTAACTAAGCGCAGATTATTGTCTAAATAGCCATTGAGCTTTAATAAATAGTCTTGCACTGCATGTTGGTTACCTGAGTGCTTTAGCAGCTCGTTTGAAAGCGCAATTAATGGTAAGTCCAATGCAACTTGTTTTTCAGTTTCTATAACTTGGCGTTTAATGGCATCACTCTGCTCATTAATTACAGACACATAAAACACTAAACAGTTAATAATAAAAACAGCGCAGCCAAAAAAAACATATTTATACTTATCCATTTTTAACGCTCTCACCTTTAGCTGTTACTTGCTCTGAACTGCAATCCCAGTAAGATTGCGCCTCTTTGTAATAACTCAGCGTTTGCTCCTTTGACATATCAAGAATATGACGCTGTACAGCGCATAAAAGGTCTGTATTGTTTTGCTGCATTTTTAAATACCAGCGCGAGCCTGAAATTTTGTTACTTAAGGGAGTTATATAATTTTTTGAAAAACGAGCTTCATCACTCTCTTTCCAAAAAGACGCAATAATATCGACCTGCCCATTTGCCAATAAGTCACGTAGCTCGCTGTGAGAGCTAGCGTAAGTAATATCTAGATTGGCTAAATTGATATTTAGATCTTTAAACATTTTCTTTGGCAATATATGGCCAGAGCGGCTTGTAGGGTAATCCAGTAAGCCTATACGCTTATCTAAAAAGTATTGCTTTGTTAAGCGTGGCTTTTCTTTTGAGGAGATAAAAAACGCGGTGTAATCAGAAAAACCCACCACAGATTGATAGTTATAAGTAAGCTCAGCATTAAAAGCGTTCATTATATTATTTTTTGCAAGTACTAGGTCTGCAATCCCTTTTCCGACAAAATCGAAGCTCTCAGTTGTACTGTCACCCCAGTAGCCTTTAACAGAACCGTATTGTTTAGTTACCACGGTATCAAGGCATAGAGACTCTGTAAGCTTCTCTGCCACGCTTTGCGATGGCGTAAATACAATAAGCTGATTTTTGTTTTCACTGGCTGTTGTATAACATTGTGTTGACGTTTTTATTAGCTCTGGAAAGTGTATTTCATTACTTTTAACGCTCACCTTTCCAACAGACCATGCGGCAACCATAACCAGAAACAAAAGTGTAACAAACAACAGTTTATGTAACATGACCTTTCTAAACCCCATCAATAAGATGTACCTACACAACGCTAAGGCTTTATTTGAACAATATTATTTACTTATTACAATAGGTAATTTTACCTGTCAAACTTAAGCAACTGATTCTAAATGAATATTAATAAGAAATAATGAATACTATTGACTCCTTTCTATATTTAACAAAAACAATCACAATGTTCACACCAGCTAATAGGTGAATAAAAATAAATGCAAGAAACAATGATGCGCATTAAAATTGCTACTCTCGTAGCCACAACGTTAATAATTGGTGCTATTTTTACAACTTCTAAAGTGTATGCATGGGGGCAAAATGGTCATCGAATTGTCGGGTACATTGCTGAGCAGCATTTGAGTGACGAAACAATGCGTAACTTGCTGCCACTATTAGAGGGGCAATCTCTGGCTCAAGTAGCTACTTGGGCTGATGAAATGCGATCTAGCCCTGAGCTATTTTGGCGTAAAAAATCTTCACGCTGGCACTACATAAATCTTCCCAAGAATAAAACGCTTTCCTTAAATCACGCACACACACACAGCAAAGACGATGTTACAAACATTCTAGAAGGTATTTACTTCTCTATTAATACACTCCAGTCATCGACTTCTTCACTTAATGAAAAACAGTTTGCTTTAAAGTTTTTAGTTCATTTGGTAGGCGACAGCCACCAACCATTTCATGCTGGGCGAAGTGAAGATAGAGGCGGGAATTTAATTAAAGTTGATTTTTTTGACAATGAAACCAATTTGCACAGCCTTTGGGACACTGGATTAATAGAAAATGAAAATTTGGCTTACACTGAATATGCTAAGTTTATAGATACCCACGATGCAGCATTAATTAAAACATACTTAAACAGCAGCCCTACTACGTGGCTGATGGAATCTCACAAATTGGCCGAAGATATTTATACCTCAACCAGTGATGAAGTCAGCTATAGTTATGTTTTCAAATACAATCCGCTTGTTAAGCAGCGTTTACAAAAAGCAGGCATTAGACTTGCGGGTGTATTGAACCATTTATTTGATTCGTCAGATGGCAATAAAAAATTAAAAATAACGACAAAACAATAATCAACCTATAAATAAAAAACCTACACACGGGAATTAATTTATGTTTATACATGGTCTGGAGTATAGCTAAAATAATAAAGCTAAAATTGTATTAATTACAAAATGTAAACATTCAATTGTAAAAGGAATTATAATATTTGCATTTCATAATACTGTCACAAAACGACGGTAACATAATAATAAGTAATTAATCCAAATTTAGTTAAGTATACAAGTACAAATTGTGCAAATTAATTTTGCATATTACAAGAGTATAAATTCAACACTACTGTTTAGTTTATACTACTTAAAATAACAATTTAATTATAACTTTCACGGGAAATGAAAATGAAGACCAAACTTCAAAAAACAGCACTCTCACTTGCTATCGCAGCATGCGTAAGTGTAAGTGGCGCTGCATTCGCCAACGAAACAACCTCTGCGATTAAGGGTCAAATTACTGGTCCAAACGGTAACCCTGCTCCAGGTACAAAAATAACAATTTTACACGTACCAACAGGCTCAGTTAAAACAACAGAAGCAAATGATGCAGGTTACTTTACTGCTAAAGGCCTTCGTGTTGGTGGTCCATACAAGGTAATTGTTGATTCTGATGTTTATGCAGACCAAGAATTTAATAATATCATTCTTAACATTGGTAACGATTACCCAGTAAATGCTGCACTTGAGCCACAATCAAGCATGGAGCAGATTGTAGTAACAGGTGCACCTATTAGCTCTATGTCGGGTGGTACTGGCCCTGCTTCTACATTTACCTTAACTGATCTTGAAAACACGCCTGCAATTAACCGTGATTTAAAAGATATCATTCGTATTGACCCACGTATCACAATTGATGATAGCCGTGGTTCAATTAACTGTGGTGGTGCTAACCCGCGTTACAATAGCTTAACCCTTGATGGCGTTCGTATGAACGATAATTTTGGCTTAAGCTCAAACGGTTACCCGACTATTAATGCACCTTTCTCGTTTGATTCAATTGAACAAGTATCAGCTGAACTAGCCCCATTTGACGTACAGTACGGTGGTTTTACTGCATGTAATATCAATGCGGTAACTAAATCAGGTGGTAATGAGGTGCATGGTAGCCTTTTCTACGACTTCACAAGTGATTCGTTTAAAGGCGATAAAATTGAAGGTGAGGATTATGACAACGGTAACTACACCGAAAAGCGTTATGGCTTTAACGTTGGCCTACCGTTAATCGAAGATAAACTATTTTTATTCACTTCATACGAAAAACTTGAAGGTGTACAACAGTTTAACTACGGTGGTTTAACTAGCGGTTCAGTTACATCTGATGATTTATCACGTGTTATTACAGCAGCTCAAGATGTATATGGTTACGATGTTGGTGGAATGCCATCAAGCATGCCGATTGAAGATGAAAAAATCTTAGTTAAATTAGATTGGAACATCAATGAAAACCATCGTGCAAACTTAATCTATAACTATAATGATGCATTTACTATCTCTCAATCTGATGCTGATAACGATGAACTTTCTCTATCAAATCATTTCTATGAGCAAGGTGCAGAGTTCACTTCAATCATTGGCTCAATCTACTCAGATTGGTCAGATGATTTTTCAACAGAAGTACGCATTGGTAAGTCTGAGCTTGATGCACGTGTTCAATCTTTAGATTCAGCGAGTGGTTTCGGTGAAATGCAAATTCGTACCGCTAACGGCGGCACAATTTACATTGGTCCAGATGATTCTCGTCAATCTAACGATTTAGACTACGATACTACAATGGCTAAGTTTGCAGGAACTTACTACCTAGACCAACATACTATTACAGCTGGTTATGAGTATGAAAACCTAGAGATATTCAACCTATTTGTACAACACACTCAAGGCGAGTGGAGATTTAACAATGTTGAAGATTTTGAAAATGGTTTTGCTGACCGTGTATACTACAATAATGCTGCTGGTACTAATGATCCAAACGATGCTGCTGCAAGCTTTGAATATGCTCAACATACGTTTTATGTTCAAGACGAGTATGCATTTTCTGATATAGATGCGACCTTAACTTTTGGCCTTCGTTACGATAAATATACAAGTAGTGATAAACCAAGCTTAAATCAAAACTTTGCAGACAGATACCGAGATAAAAACCTATACCCTGATCTACCAAGCGGTATTACTAACCAAAGTACGTTTGATGGTGTTGATTTGCTTCAACCACGTGTTGGCTTCCAGTGGTACGCAACAGACGAGCTAGAAGTACGCGCAGGTGTTGGCTTATTCTCTGGTGGTAACCCGAATGTTTGGTTATCAAACTCTTATTCAAATGATGGTATTACAAATATTGATACTCGTATTGATGATGTTGACTTATTCAATACTACTAACGTTAATGGCGGCACGCCAGGTTATGAAGTACCTCAATCATTATTTGATGAAGTAGCAGGTACAGTAATTGGCTCTGGTGATGCTGTTACAAATGCAGTAGACCCTGACTTTGAACTACCTTCTGAGTGGAAATATTCAATTGGTGCAACATACACTACTGAAAATGATTATGTAATTTCACTTGATTACTTATACTCTAAGAAAAAAGACGCTGCGACGTTGATTGACTTAGGTTTACAGGATAGCGGTGCTACAACTTTTGATGGCCGACCTATTTATGAATCAGTTGAAGGACGCTCTAGAGATTATTTACTTACAAACGTAAATGGTGACGGTGGCGACTCTTCAGTAATTTCATTTGGAGTAAGTAAATTTTACGACAATGGCATTAACATGAGCTTTGGCTACGCTTACACTGACGCTGACGATGTTAGCCCAATGACAAGCTCTGTAGCTGATTCAAACTATAGTAATGTAGCTTTAACTAACCCTGGTGATCCAGGTGTTGCATCATCAGATTACGAAATCCCACATCGTTTTACTATGACGCTTGGCTACACGCATGAGTTTGTAGATGGTTATGCAACTCGTTTTAACCTATACGGTGAAGCATACAAAGGCTTACCTTATAGCTATGTTTACAATAGTAGTGATAATGCATTTGGTGATACAAATAATTACGGATTTGGTTCTCGTCAATTACTTTACGTACCACTTGAAAACGATCCTAACGTTGTTTATGACATGTCTGCAGACGAAATCAATGAATTCAATGAATTTATTGCATCTGAAGGGTTAAAGCGTGGTGAGATAACTGGACGTAATTCTCAAAATGCAGATTGGTTAGTTAAGTTTAACTTTAAAGTCACTCAAGAATTACCAGGCTTTATGGATGGGCATAAAGGTGAGGCGTTCTTCGTAATTGATAACCTAACAAACCTGTTAAACGATGATTGGGGCGTTCTTAAGAAGGGCTCATTCGTAGGTAATCGTGTTATCTCTACATCTATTGATGAGGATGGACGCTATGTATACTCAGGCTTCAACTCAAACAACGTAGGTACTACAACAGAAAGCAGTGCTTCTGTTTGGGAAATGCGTGTAGGTGTTCGTTACACTTTCTAATCGCATTAGCGTAAAAAGCTATTTATTAAAGCCCATCATTTGATGGGCTTTTTTTATTTGAAGGATGCTTTTAATTTAATTAGTAAGCTTAAAAGTTGCTCCTGCTCATGTTTACTTAAATTAACCGCTAGTTGCTCCTCCCAAATTTTCGCATCCTGTGAGATACGCTGATATAACTCTTTTCCTCGCTGATTTAACATAACGTGAGTTGCTCGTTTATCTTGCTTACTTAATTGAGTAACTAAGTAACCTTGATCTGTTAACGTTTTAATGGCTCTTGAAACCGTAGACTTATCCATAATGGCCAATGAACATAGTTCCCTAGCATTACTTTGACCAAATTGAGCTAAATTGGCCACTATGCGCCATTGAGAAATGGTTAAATTGTATTTTTTTTGATAAACACTAGCAAAGTCATCACTAATTTTAGTTGCCAATTGGTTTAACTGATAAGGTAAAAAGTGCTCTAAATCTATTTTCATTATTGCTTTCTCATCATATTTACACACCATGAAAACTGTGCATTTTAATTTACAGGCTAAAACATGCACTCATTTGAAATTACTCTCACATGAGAGTATTTTAAACTAATTAGGGCCTGTTGACCTTTGAGAATTGAAATTTGTTCAATCTAGGGGCCATTTAATCGCGGCGCGAGGTTTGTAACCTAGTGGGCTCGATAACTGCTCCTGCGTTATTCTAATGACTTACATCCATGTAAGAATAAGTAAAAACCGAGCAACAAAGAGTAAATGACCCCTAGGCAGAACCCTTCGGGCAGCGCCTGTTTGGCATTTATGCTACGTATCGCCTATTTATGGGGAACAAACGCTGCATAAGCTCTGTCTTGCCAATTACCAAACAGACTGCTGCAAATTCAACCTCGAAAGATAAACAGGCCCAGAAAGATAAAACACTGTCACTCTTACAGGATCACATTATGGCCAGCGAAATAAACTACATGAGCGGTTTTGGCAATGAGTTTGAAACCGAAGCGCTACCCGGAGCACTGCCTATTGGGCAATTTACCCCACAAAAAGTTAAATATAATTTATACACTGAGCAATTTAGCTCTACGGCCTTTACGGCCCCGCGTGCTGCTAATCGCCGCACGTGGTTGTATCGCCTGCGTCCATCTGTAGTACAAGGCGAATACACTGCTATAGATAACGCATTAATCAGAACAGCCCCTATTACTGAAGCAATTACACCTCCTACGATGATGCGCTGGAGCCCGATTGATATTCCCTCAAAGCCTACTGATTTTATTGATGGATTAATTACAATGGCTGCAAACGGCAGTGCCAATGCTCAATCGGGTATTGGTATTCATGTGTATGTTGCTAACAGCTCTATGCAAGGCCGTTATTTTTGTAATGCCGATGGTGAGCTATTGTTTGTACCTCAACAGGGCGAATTGCTATTACACACTGAGTGCGGAAAGCTCACTGTAAAGCCTGGTGAAATTGCAGTAATACCACGCGGGATAAAGTTTTCGGTTGATTTAATAGATGAAACTGCACGTGGCTACATTTGTGAAAACTACGGCCATGCGTTTGAGCTTCCTGAGCGCGGCCCCGTCGGGGCCAATGGCTACGCCAACGACAGAGACTTTCAATATCCTGTTGCGGCATTTGAAGATAAAGAGGGTGACTTTGAATTAGTGACTAAATTTAATGGTAATCTATTTAGCTGCCCAATTACTCACTCACCTTTTGATGTGGTTGCTTGGATCGGTAACAGCGCCCCGTATAAATATGATTTAGCCCGATTTAATGTTATTAACACGGTGAGTTTTGATCACCCAGACCCTTCTATTTTTACTGTACTGACTTCGCCATCAGCTACTGAAGGCATGGCAAATGTAGATTTTGTAATTTTTCCACCGCGGTGGATGGTAGCAGAAAACACCTTTAGACCTCCCTACTACCATCGTAATATTATGAGTGAGTTTATGGGTTTAATAGAGGGAGTTTACGATGCAAAAGAGCATGGCTTTGTACCCGGTGGTGCTAGTTTACATAATTGCATGTCGCCGCATGGCCCTGAGGCTGAAGTATTTGAAAAAGCATCTAACGCTGAGCTCACACCACAAAAATACGAGAACACGCTGGCCTTTATGTTTGAGTCTCGTTACATAATATCGCCCACGAAATATGCCCTTGAAGGAAAAGAGCGGCAAACTGATTACACTCAATGCTGGCGTAGTATCACTAAACACTTTACAGGCGAGGAATAATGACAATGAAACTCTACAGCTACTTTCGCTCATCTGCTGCATACCGTGTTCGCATAGCACTTAATTTAAAAGGCATTAAGCATGATATGCAATTTGTTAATTTACTTAAATCTGAACAGCTAGCTCAGCCTTACTTAGATAAAAACGTGCAAGGTTTACTGCCCGCTCTAGAAACAAACGAAGGCATATTAGCGCAATCACTGGCTATTTTAGAATGGTTAGATGAAAGCTACCCGCAAACACCACTAATTTATGGTTCTGCATGGCAAAAAGCGCAAATACGTAATATTAGCTATGCAATAGCATGTGATATTCACCCAGTGAATAATTTACGAGTGCTTAAATACCTAACTAATGAGTTAGGGGTTGATGAGCAAGCTAAAACCGCGTGGTATAAACATTGGGTTGAGCTTGGATTTGAAAAAATTGAGTTAATGCTCAATGAAACCAATGACTTTTGCGTAGGAGAAAAACCTTCACTGGCAGATATATGCTTAGTGCCACAGGTATTTAATGCACTGCGTTTTAATGTTGATATGGCTGCGTATCCAAAAATTGCAGCCATTTATGCGCGCTGTAATGCACTCCCTGCATTTAGTGACGCCGCCCCGCAAAATCAGCGCGATGCAGTTTAACTTTTTAAAGCGCTGTGAATAACACTTACATGCTCTATTAAATCTAAGCCCAGGTCGGTTAAATAGCCACCATCTGGGCTATCTATTACGCCTTTATCAAATAACCGTTGCGCTGCACTTAATAAATTAGGCTCTGCGTCAGAATGTAACTTTATCCCCTGCATTTTGCTATCCCTAGGAAACTTAGCTAATAACGTAAATTCATCTATCATTATTTGATTAAATCGCATGTCTTCACCTTTTTATAGTTGTGTGTTTAATTCAGTGTTGTATAACGCTATTACTTACCCTAGCATGTTTTTTAATCGTGTGTACTATTTTTAAACTATCAAAATTCGAGGTCGCCCATGCGCCATATTATGGTTTTATTTATTTTTTTAATTACTTTCACTTTAGCCCCTAGCAGCTATGCAAAAACAGTTAAAACACATTCTATTATTGACGCTAACGAGGTTATTAACGCTGGTGATATTTGTTGGTACGACAACAAACGTTATAGTGAAGGCGCGTTGGTACAAGTACATTCTTTTATCTTAGTGTGCGCGGCTAGTAACCCTCAGCATAATAACAGTAAGCTCATTTGGTTAAAATTAGATAAAAAAGGCAATCTTGTTTATTCCTCTAAGCCTAAAACCATTAGGGTCAATTAGCGCTATATGCGGATTTACGCTACAATGCGCACAGTTTAAATAAGTAGTATGGCTATGGATAATCAACCAAAAAATCCTCTTCACGGGGTGACTTTAGAACAAATTTTAGTAGAGCTTGAACAGCGCTTAGGTTTTAAAGCCATGGGCGAGCAAGTAAACATTAAATGTTTTACCGACTCACCTAGTATTAAGTCGAGCTTAAAGTTTTTACGTAAAACCCCTTGGGCGCGTGATAAAGTAGAAGCGCTTTACCTTCATACGTTAAGTAACAAGCCACTACGTAAGCCTAAAGGCGCCGCGCGGCCTAAACACATGAGCAAGCCTGATACAAGCGGTTTTGTTTGGCCGTCTATTAAAAAGTAATAAACAAAACGCAATAAAAAAGCACGTTTAACCGTGCTTTTTGTATTTACAACTCTTTGCTAATAACCTTTAGCGATCCTGGGTCTATTTTAATAACCAGTGTTTTAGCTGTTTTTACCTCACCATCTAGCACGTACTTTATGTCTTCATCTGCAGTAATCGTTACTTTTTTAGCGTTGGTATGATGCGAGCTAATAGCCAATTGGGTTTGAGTAATACTGCTAAACATTAGCTCGGCGATACTCAATACACTGGTTGTATTTTCTTCACTTGGTAGCAGCCAATTTATGTCTAATAACCCGTCTTCATGATCGGGTTGCCCTCCCCCTTGAGCGAGTAGCGTTGTAAACGGTGCCGCATTGGCCACGATAAAGCTATTTGTATGCACCTCTTGGGTTTGATTATCGTCAAGAGTGACATAAAGTGTTTGCGCTTTTTGTTCGCTAAATGCCTGAAAAAAACCATTTAAGTACGCAAGCTGTCCCGATTTATTCTTTGCTTCTCTGTCGGCTTTTTCTATCATAGACTGCTCATAACCAACGCCTGCTAACAGCAGCATGAGCTCGTCATTACAATAGGCGGTATCGATTGTATGTGCTTGACCATCTATAATTAATTCGCAGGCCTGCTCAACAGGAATTATTTTAGAGCTAATACCCATAAGCACATGGGCTAAAGCATTGGCTGTACCCATTGGGATAATACCCAGCTTGCACTGAGTGTTTACCAACACACTAGCTACTTCTGTCACGGTTCCATCACCGCCACAGGCAATTATTATGTCTGGCTTATTTTTAATAGCTTGTTTAGCAAGTTCAATTCCATTTACTTCTTTAGAGGTAGTTAAAACGTTTAAATCATAATATTCCGACAGCCTAGCCACTATTAAGGGCTCTTTGTCTTGCCACAGTTTAGTGCCCGACACAGGGTTTGCAATAATAACGGCTTTATTTTTAATAACCAGTTCACCCTTTTTATGTCGTTTTACTAAATGGCGAAGCTGGTGCTTATTCAAATTGGCTGTTTGGCGGGTTTCTTTAATTTGTGCAAGTATTTGATATACATCTGCATCTTTATTTTGGCTCAATAAATACGCTGCCATTACAAATACAGAGCGTCCTCTTCCTAGTGCACAATGAACTACCACGCGGCGGTCGTCTTTTATGTGATGATGGATCCAATTTATTGCCTGATTTAACTGCGAATGCGTAGGCACACTATGATCAAGTACTGGGATATTCAAGTAACTAATATTTTCTTGCGTTGAACTCCACTCTAAACCATCAAACTCACAGGTAACATCTAAAATTGCTGTTATCCCGTTTTCTTTTAATGTATCAATATCGGAGGGAAATAATCGGCACGCTAAAAATAAGTGATCATTAATTTTTTGAATTGGTGGGACTTTATCGTGCTTTCTAGAATAGGCATTGTAAATCTGGGCACCGAGCAAAAAGGGCACAAACGCCCAACGTATATAAAACGGAATAATGCCATTTTCGCGCTTTCTAAAAATTTTAGCTATGTTGAAAATGTAAGCACCGCTAACTAATAACAGCGAAAGTGCACTCCAATAAAATATCACAGCAAAATAAACCGAGTTAACCTCCCAGCCTATCAATATAAAAATTAACGCTAAAATTAAATAACTCGTTGCAGCCCACATAAATGCTCCTTTGTATTTACTGTTTTTATGTTTTTTAACAGCCTTGTGCAAGTGTAGTAGCAATTTACACGCCAATAAAACACGAATTTAGCACCTAGAAATCATTGTAACCTACTGATTATTAATAACTATAATTCACTCCCTTCTAAATTAGTTAACTAATATGTGCTTTTTACATTTAAGTCGGTCATTTTTTCTCATCATTAAAGTTGCATTATTTAAGATTAAAACTTGTTTAGATGCGCATAACAGCTAATATGAAAAGTCAGCTAAAAAGTGTGCATCCAATTCCCACCCTTAAACGTTTAATCAGTAATAATAAAAACAACAGGATCTATATGGAAAACGATAATTTACTCCCCCTCTTGTGTAAAACTGCACAGGGTAACAAAACCGCTTTTGCCGATTTATATCAGCAAACCAGTGGGAAATTATTTGCGATTAGTTTGAATATGCTTTCAAACCGCGCTCACGCAGAAGAAGTATTGCAAGAGGCATTTATTAAAATTTGGCATAACGCATCTGAGTACAATGCCACAAAAGGCACTGTAATAAGCTGGATGATAAGCATAGTTCGATACAGATGTTTAGATGCACTGCGCTATCATAAGGTCAGAAAAGAACAAGCCATGGGCGATGAGCAATACGATGAACAAGCAATCGATGTTAGTTACGACGAACAAACTAAACTTGTTGATTGTATTGAACAACTCGAACCACAGCAAAAACAAGCCATACATTTAGCCTATTACAAGGGCTTGAGCCATGGTGAACTAGTCAATTACATAGAAACGCCTTTAGGTACGGTTAAAAGCTGGATCAGGCGTGGTTTGCAGCAGTTGCAGAGGTGTTTAACGTTATGAATTATAACAAACCAGAACTACTTGAGACTTTAGCGGCTCAATATGTGCTAGGCACATTAAAGGGGCTTGCCCGAAAGCGTTTTCAGCGTTTAATGTTGAGCCTACCACAAGCGCGCGAAGCTACCGTTATGTGGGAGCAAAATTTAAATGACTTAGCCAGTGCAATTACACCACAAGCACCCAGCGCTCATGTATGGCAACACATCTTAGATAAAATAGAAAACACTTCCCCGCCAGCTAAAACAGTCATAAAACCTGCTACATCGTTATGGCGTACTTGGTCATTTATAGCCACAGCAGCCTGTATTATTTTAGCATTTTTAATTATTCAGCCAACCACACAACTCCAAGATAGCCAGCAAATTGCGCTGGTGCAAAACCAAAATAAACAATCACTGTGGTTTATTAATGTGAACGAGCAAGTATTATCAGTTAAAGCCAGCACTCAATTAGTTGCTCAAACAGATAAAGACTACGAACTTTGGATGATTTTAAAAGGACAAGATGCACCTATTTCGCTAGGCTTATTGCCTAAACAAGGCAAAAAACTATTAATAAAAGACACACGCTTTAACGCGCAAAACATTGCCTTACTTGCAGTAAGCTTAGAGCCACTCGGTGGCTCACCTAATGGCTCACCAACTGAGGTACTTTATACCACTGAGCTAGTTATTTTATAGCTTTTTGCATGCTCTAAAAAGAGGAGGCTAATCGCGCATTAGCTTCCTCTTTCATTATTTAATTTAACAAAAAATAAAATATTTTAACTTTTTTGCATCCATTATGCTTTTTGCTTCGTTATTAATGATGACTCCAATCAAAACTAAAGGAAAAAGTCATGAAAGCTTTAACTCCATCTATACTCGCAGTAGTAGTATGCAGTACCTTAGTAAGCACCTCTAGCGAGGCATCCAGTCATCGTGAAGCGCCGAACATTAGCCGCTTTCCAACTTTAGACTCTACCGACTTTTACGTATTTAATAGTTATGAAGCAGGCAGAGACGATTACGTTACGTTTATTGCCAATTATATTCCATTACAAGATGCCTACGGCGGCCCTAACTACTTTGCTATGGATCCAGATGCAACCTACAGTATTCATATTGATAATGATGGTGATGCAATAGAAGATATTACTTTTGCCTTTAATTTTACCAGTATGCTGCCAAACGATAACCAGGGTGTTCAGTTAACTGTTGGCCCAGAAGGTAATCAACGCACTGTATCTGTACCGCTTAAAAATGTAGGTGGCGTTGCAGCTGGTGATGATAGCGCTGCAAATTTTAGTGAGTCATATACACTAAGCATGATTAACGGCCCACAACGCACAGGTACCAGTACCACACTAAGCAATACCACCACCAGCTCAACCACGTTCAACAAACCGCTAGATTATGTAGGCGATAAAACATTTAATTCAATGGCTGATTACCAAACTTATGCCGATCAGTTTGTTTATCAAGTGTCGGTACCAGGCTGTGACAATATGGCCAAAGTATTTGTAGGCCAACGTAAAGACCCATTTGTTGTTAACTTAGGTAAAACTTTTGATTTAGTTAACTATGTGCCTGTAGAAGGTGATAGTGCGCCAGGTGCGGGCGATGGTGGTGGTTTCCCTGGAGGTATTACGCAATCGGCTGATAATGATGACCTTATTGATAAAAATGTGACATCAATTGCCATTGAAATGCCTAAAAGCTGTATTGTGGGTGATGGCAACGGCGTAATTGGCTCTTGGACAACAGCAAGCCTACCGCAAGCACGCATTTTAAACCCGAACGCTAAGTTTGCAGATAACGCAGTAAATGGCGGTGCATTAACACAGGTTTCACGCTTAGGTAACCCTTTAGTTAACGAGCTTGTTATTGGTATTAAAGACAAAGATACCTTCTCAACAGCTCACCCTAAAGATGATGCGCAATTTTTAGATTATGTTTCGCACCCCTCTTTACCTGAGCTTTTAAATATTTTATTTAAAGATGCAGTCAACACCACACTTGGCGCTAATTTAGACACTCTCGCCCCCACTAATTTTCCACGTACTGATTTAATTACTGCATTTTTAACCGGTTTTGCTGGAGTAAACCAACAAGCAACGGTAACACCTTCAGAAATGTTACGCTTAAATACCGCAATCGCAGCCACAGCACAGGCTGATCAATCTGCATTTGGTGTTGCTGGTGATGATTTAGCGGGCTTTCCAAATGGCCGTCGCCCAGGTGATGATGTAGTAGATATTGCACTTCGCGTAGTAATGGGGCGTTTATGTCATCCTATTCCTGTAAATGGTGAAGACACCGACTTAGGTCTATGTACACCAGAGGATGCTGATGTAGGTACAGTGCCATTCACTGATGGTGCGCCAGTTGATGCAAGCATGATGGATGCCACTTTCCCATACTTAGCCACCCCACTTGCAGGCTCTAAATAAGGAGTAACGTATGCGTAATTTAACTCTTACTCATATCGGTGTACTACTTGGCGCACTAACGCTTAGCGCATGTAGCAACGATGATGACAATAAACTGCCTACACCGGTGGTAAATACAGCACCCAGTGTAAGTGATGTAATGCTAACCACACAAACAGAAGTTGAAATTAACGACATGTTAGTGGCTACCGATGCCGATGGCGACTCACTTACCTATGCACTCACCACAGAGCCGTCACTTGGCAATGTAGTAGTCAATAGCGATGGCAGCTTTACCTATACACCCAATAAAGAAGCAACAGGCAGCGACAGCTTTATATTTGGTGTATCTGATGGGGTAAACCAGCAAGTGACAGCTATGGTTGATATTACCATTGAGGCTTTGCAAGTAGATTTTGCAGAATTTGCCAGTGATGCATTTAATCAAAGCCCTAACGATGAGCCACTGTCGACTAATGGGCGTGTTTTTACCAATACAGATACCGATGTAAGTACTATTTCGTCAGGTAAGTAATTTAAGCTGATGGCCATGGATGGCTTTTTTAAGAGGATAAAACAATGCACTGTCATTATAAAAAAATGCTCTTTGCTTTTTGCGCTGCACTGTTTGTAAGTAACGTGCTTGCAAAGCCCACAATTCCAAATGATGACGATATTATTGCAACCAGTAATTCATTAATTAGCGCTAATTTAACACTAGAGCAACTCAACACTTTGGTTTTAAACAGCCAATACATAGGGCAAACTGAACGTTATCAAGGCGTGCTAAAAAACCGCTTAGCAGCACTTTATAAACAAGAGCTCACGGCACAAATAGGCTATTTATATGCACGAGTGTTACAAAAAGAACATCAATTTACACGCGCTATTGAAGTTGCCAATACTGTAATAAAAAAACACCCAAGCCATGTCAATACCCATCTTTTATTGGCAAATATGTTGATGACACAAGGTAAGTTTGAACAAGCCAAGCAACACTGTGTGTCTGTTATTGGTGCAGCAAGCGTTATCACCGCAACAACCTGTGTGCTTGATATTCAAAGTCAGCAAGGGCAATTACAGCAAAGCTATCAATCATTACTTAATATTACTCAAAATAAAGAGATAAGCTTAACAACCAAGCAGGTACTTAGTGAGATGGCGTTTAGGCTTAACAAGCTCAATGAAGCGCTTGAGCACATTAAGAGTATTGATTTAAGCAAAGCACCTGTGAGCCTCATTGTGTTATGGGCTGATATACAGCTAAGCCAAAACAACCCTGAGCAGGTACTTAATACCTTGAGTCAATTTAGTAATTTAAAGAGTCAACTTGAAGATGCTGTTTTACTTAGGCTCGCCATAGCTGAAAAACGCAGCTCACTTAAAGGAAGTAAACAGTGGCAAACACGTATGCAGCAACGAGTTAACTTTCGAGAACAACGACAAGATACCTTTCATGCCAATGACTTAGCTAACTATTATATTCATGTAAAAGTAGATAAAGCCAAGGCACAATATTGGGCAAATATAAATTGGCAGCAAGCAAAAATGAGCATAGATCAACACCTATTACACCAAGCTAATGCCATGGCTAGGGACACCTTATGAAAACAATAAGCTCTTTTTTAACCGCTTCACTTGTTACACTAATATGCACTTTTAGTACATATGCACACCAACTAAGTACTAGTTACATTACATTAGATAACGTGCAAAATCCGCAGCAATATACAGGTACATGGCAAATAAATATTAACGACTTAGAACAAAGCGTTGCGCTTGATTTAAACCAAGACCAACAAATAAGCTGGGCCGAACTTAAGTCACAAAACGAAGCCATTAATCGCTATGCAAAATCTAATTTTACTGTTTTACAAAACTTGCAAACTTGCCCGCTAACAATTGCTGATAACTACCAATTAGATAACCATTTTAATGAGGCTTATTTAGTTTTACCGCTGCTATTTAATTGCGCCAATAATACCGATATCACCCTTAACTACAGTGCTTTTTTTGAGCACGATGCTAATCACAAGGTGATTGTTAATCTAAATCAGGTATCGCGCGTGTTTACCAAAGATGAGCAACAACAAACGTTTTCTACACAGCAAGCAAGTTACCTAAGCACATTTAACCAATATGTTTACCAAGGTGTATTGCATATTTGGATTGGTATTGACCATATTTTATTTTTAATTGCCTTACTTTTAACCTGTGTATTGTATCGTACTAACAAACAATGGCAGGCAATCACTTCTAAAAAACAAATAATTAAGCACACAGCCTGGATTGTAACGGCATTTACCCTCGCCCATTCACTTACTTTAACAGCGACTGCACTTAATATGGTGTCGCCAAATAGCCGCTGGGTAGAGCTTGGTATTGCAATTTCAGTATTATTTGCAGCTTTAAATAACGTATGGCCTGTTATATTGCGCCTTGGCTGGCTAACTTTTGCATTTGGTTTATTACACGGTATGGGCTTTGCCAGTGTGCTTGGTGAGCTTGGGCTCTCGAGTGATTATCAATTGCTTAGCATTTTAGCGTTTAATTTAGGTGTAGAGCTTGGGCAGCTGAGTATATTGTGTATTGCATTGCCGTTGTTACTAACAATGCGCAATAAACCTATTTACATAAAATGGGTGATGCCAATTGGCTCCTTTGCTATCGCTGCAATGGCACTATTGTGGTGCGTAGAGCGCATTTAGCATAAAAAAAGCGAGTGCTGAGGCTCGCTTTTTTATGTTCAATTACTGGGCTTTATCGAACGGCATTAGTAAGGTTTTCATTGCAGGCCTTAGCGCGATTAACACCGTTTCTTCGGTGAGTTCAGGGTAGAGCATTTTACGTAGCAGTAACCCCGCCATCATTGAAAAAATAACGTTAATGCGACTTTCAAGCTCTTGTTCATCCGTGTTTTTAAGCGCACTACGCTCACTGGTGAGCAGTTGGCGCATGCGAGCGCGTGCTTGAATATCCATGTCACGTAAAAGCGAGGCCACCTTATTATTGCGACCTGCTTCTGCCATCATATCTAAATCAATAACGCAAGCACCGGTATCCATATTCCTTTGCACACCCATGTTTAAGCCATCTATAAGTGCTTGCAGTACATCACCTGGGTGTTCTTCAAACTCCTGAAAGATAGAAAACATTTCTTCCATGTCTTTAGCAATAATACTTTCAATTATTGCCTCTTTGCTTTCGAAGTAGTTATAAATATGCCCAGCACTCATACCCGCAGTGCGAGATATTTCGGCCATACCTGCGCCATGATACCCTTTGCGGCGAAAACACTCTGCTGCCGCACTAAGCACTTGATCGCGCCTTGCTTGCGCCAGAGCAGGGTCTGTATGCCTTTTAGCTTTAATACTCATGAGACAACTCCAGTACTAAACTGACAATCATACTCGGCATAGGCATCGCATAATCTAACGTTGTATTACCTTTCATTTTACTGCTCTTGCTTAGGTGTATTAGCTATATTCCAACCGCCACCTAGGGCCTTATACAAATTAATTTGGCTAGCCAAATAAGCCTGTCTTCCCGTAATTAACTGTTGCTGCGCCGAGTACCATGTGCGCTGGGCATCAAGTACCTGTAAGTAGCTGTCAGCTCCTTTTTGGTAACGCTTTTTTGAAAGATCATATGTTAACTGGCGCGAACTAATTAACATATCAAGTGCATCGAGCTGCTCTTTGTACCCTTCTCTATCTGCCAGTGCATCGGCAGTTTCACGAAATGCAGTTTGAATTTTTTGCTGATATGTAGCCACCGCAATTTCTTGGTCGGCTTTTGCTACATCAAGATTTGCTTGATTACGCCCCATATTAAAAATGGGTAAGTTGATTGACGGTACAAAGCTCCACGTCCCTGAGCCTGAATCAAACAAGCCACTTAAGTCACTTGATGCAGAGCCCGCATTTGCCGTTAAGCTTATACTTGGGTAAAAAGCCGCACGTGCTATACCAATATTCGCGTTTGCGGCTAATAAAGCGTGCTCAGCGGCTTTAATATCAGGTCGCTGCGTTAATAAGTCAGAGGGCAAACCTACCGGCACCTCTGGTAAATCGAGTAAATTTGTTAGCGAGTTAGTCGGCAATAAATCACTCGACACAGGCTGGCCTACTAGTAAATCTAACGCGCTTTTATCCCGTTTTAACAAACGTTTATATGTTGCTATATCTACTTTTGCTGTGGCGACAGTACTTTTGAGCTGCTCAAGCGTAATGGCCGATGTAGCGCCTAAATCAAAGCTTTTTTGCGTCAGCGAAAGCGACTCTTGCTGCGATTTTAGCGTATCTTTAGCTAGCTCTAATAATTGCAAGTCAGTGGCATAGTTTAGCCAGGCATTAGCAAGCTCCGCAATGAGTGAGATTTGCGTACTGTACTGAGTAAGCTCAGTGCTATAAAGGTTTTGCAGGGCTTGCTCGGATTGGTTACGTACCTTGCCCCAAATGTCCAACTCATAAGAAGTAATACCCACTGTTGCACTGTATTGTGAGCTGATTGCGGCTTCACCCGTACTTGATAAATCAGCCGGTAAACGTTGACGTGTGCCGCTACCGTTTAAATCAAGCGACGGATATAAAGCCGAGTCCTCAATTTGGTATAAGCCACGTACACGCTGCACATTAAGCGCTGCAATTTGTATATCTTTATTATGCTCAAGGCTTAAGCTGATCAGGGTTTTTAATTTTTTATCGTTAAAAAATTGCTGCCACTGTAACTGTTGCGCTGCTGCTTGCTCAGTGCCAGATGCATATGCATCTGGCACTGGTAAAGTAAGCTCTTTTTGCTCAGGGGCTAATTGGCAACCACTTAAAATAACAAGCGTAATAGCGCTTAAACTTAAATGTTTTATGCTCATTGTTCGCGCTCCTTTTTGTCTTCGCTATTTGCCATAGGAAATAAACGACGAACCAATACAAAGAATAACGGCACAAATACCACCACTAAAATAGAAGAGGCAAGCGTTCCACCTATAATCGAAATACCCAGTGCATTTTGCGCACCTGAACCGGCACTTGAGGCAATAGCAAGCGGTATAACACCACAAATAAAAGCCATTGAGGTCATTAATATTGGGCGTAAACGTAAGCGTACTGCTGCAATAGCCGCATCGACCAACCCTAAGCCTTCTTGCATTTTATGAATTGCGAACTCTACAATTAATATGGCATTTTTAGAGGCAAGACCTATGGTAGTTAACAAACCAACCTGTAAGTATATATCGTTAGATAATCCAGCCGTTACTGCCGCAACCATAGCGCCAAATATACCCAGTGGCACAATAAGCATAACCGCAAACGGTACAGACCAGCTTTCATAAAGCGCTGCTAAACATAAAAATACAAACAACAGTGATAAACCATATAGCAATGGCGCTTGGCCGCTACTTGAGCGCTCTTGGAAAGAAATACCGGTCCACTCAGAGGCAATGCCGTTAGGGAGTTGCTTAACTAAACGTTCCATTTCATCCATTGCTTGACCTGTACTGTAACCCGGCGCAGCAGTACCTTGAATTTCCATAGCTGAAAAACCATTGTAACGCTCAAGACGTGGCGAGCCATAGGTCCAATGCGAACTGGCAAAGGCTGAAAATGGCACCATATCACCGCTATCATTACGTACATACCACTTGTTTAAATCCTCTGGCACCATTCGCGATTCAGCATTACCTTGTAGGTATACTTTTTTTACACGGCCGCGATCAATAAAGTCATTTACATAACTACTACCCCATGCCGTAGCAAGCGTGCTGTTAATATTAGCTTGCGAGACGCCCAGAGCCTGGGCTTTAGCAAGGTCTACATCAAGTTGTAGCTCTGGCATATCTTCTTGGCCATTAGGACGTACGCCCGCGAGAATTGGGCTTTGGCTTGCTAATCCTAATAGCTGGTTACGTGCGGCCAGTAGTGCGTCGTGGCCAAGTCCAACACGGTCTTGTAAGAAAATATTAAAGCCATTAGCTGTACCTAGTTCCACAATCGCTGGCGGCGGAAAAGCAAATACAAACGCTTCTTTAATGGTAGAAAAATAGCCCATTGCTTTACCTGCAACTGCTTGTACAGATAAACCTTCGCCTTGGCGCTCATCCCAGTGCTTAAAGTTAACAAAGGCAATTGCTGAGTTTTGACCAGAACCAGCAAAACTAAATCCAGTTACTGTGAAAATACCATTTACAGCATCCGATTGATCGTTCAAAAAGTGCTTTTCTACTTTTTTAACTACTTCAAGGGTTTCTTCAGTTGTTGAGCCTGCTGGCAGTGATACCTGATTAAACAAAATACCTTGGTCTTCATCTGGTAAAAATGCCGTTGGTAAGCTTGAAAAAATATACACCATACCCGCTACAATAAGGCCATAACATAAAAGATAGCGCTTAGATAAACGGATCATACGACTGACAAAGCTTTGCGCACCTGAATTAGTTTTATCAAATCCGCGGTTAAAGCCACTGAAAAAACGACCAAATAACGAGCTGTTATCGTGAACATGGCTTGGTTTTAAAAGCGTGGCACACAACGCAGGTGTTAAAATAAGTGCCACCAATACCGATAGCCCCATTGCTGATACCAACGTAATAGAGAACTGTCGATAAATAACACCGGTAGAGCCACTAAAGAACGCCATCGGAATAAATACCGCTGAGAGCACCATAGCAATACCCACTAACGCGCCTTTGATTTCATCCATTGATTTACGTGTTGCCTCAAGTGCAGAAAGCTTTTCTTCGCTCATTACACGTTCAACGTTTTCTACTACAACAATGGCATCATCAACCAGTAGGCCTATGGCAAGTACCATGGCAAACATGGTTAATGTATTTATTGAATAGCCAAACGTGTACAAAATACCAAAAGTGCCTAGTAACACCACCGGCACGGCAATCGTTGGAATAAGCGTAGCACGGAAGTTTTGTAAAAACAGATACATAACAACAAATACCAGCACGACCGCTTCTATTAACGTATGCACTACCTTTTCAATCGATAACGAAACAAATGGAGTAGTATCATAAGGGACAACCACGTCTAACCCTTCAGGGAAAAACGCTTTTAGCTCTGCAATCGCAGCTTTTACACCTTCGGCTGTGTCAAGGGCATTTGCACCACTGGCAAGCTTAATACCTAGGCCAGATGCAGGTTTGCCATCGTAACGTGCTACAACACGGTAACTCTCACCACCAAGCTCTACACGTGCTACATCTTCAAGGCGTATAAACGAACCATCGGCATTTGCTTTTACTATAATTTGTTCAAACTCTGCTGCCGTTTGTAAGCGGCTTTGCGCTGTGACTGTTGCATTAAGTTGTTGGCCTTCAACCGCGGGCATGCCCCCTAGTTGACCGGCAGATACTTGCGCATTTTGGGCGCTAATTGAGGTGCTTATGTCTGAAGGTGTTAGTTTGTAGTTTTGCAGCTTGGCTGGATCTAACCATATACGCATAGCATATTGCGACCCAAACAGCTGAACTTCACCTACCCCCTCAACGCGCGAGATAATATCTTGTACATTCGATGACACATAATCACCAATATCGATATTGGTCATGCTGCCGTCTTTTGATACAAAACCAAGTACCATTAAAAAGTTACGTGCAGATTTAGCCACAGATACCCCTTGCCTCTGCACTTCTTCTGGCAATAAAGGGGTTGCTGTAGCTAACTTATTCTGCACTTGTACCTGGGCGATATCTGGGTCTGTGTCGGCACTAAATGAAAGCGTAAGCGTTGCTGAGCCGCTTGACTCTGAGGTTGACGACATATATAGCAAGCCATCTAGCCCTTTCATTTTTTGTTCAATTACTTGCGTAACCGTATCCTCTAAGGTACGTGCTGATGCCCCTGGATATGTTGCCGTAATACTAATTGCTGGCGGTGCGATTGATGGATACTGCGCTATAGGTAAACTTTGAATAGCCAAAATACCTGCAAGCATAACCACGATAGCAAGTACCCATGCAAAAATGGGTCTATCGATAAAAAATCGTGACATTAAAACTCTCCGTTATTGCGCTTTGTCGGCTGTTGCAGACGATGAAACTTCAGAAGGGTTTACCGGTGCTCCTGGACGAATTTTTTGTAATCCTTCAACAATCACTTGATCGCCATCACTCAATCCATCGGTGACTAACCAGTTTGAGCCAATCGTTCTATCAACTTTTAACACGCGGCTTTCAACGGTGTTTTCTTTGCTTACCACCATGGCTGTTGGCTCACCTTTGGTGTTTCGGCTTACTCCACGCTGCGGCACTAAAATAGCGTCTTGTTTTACGCCCTCAACCACAGCGGCACGTGCATACATGCCTGGCAATAATAGTTTGTCTGGATTAGGAAACTTGGCACGCAACGTAACCGAACCCGTGCTTGGGTCTACCGTTACCTCAGAAAACTGCAAGGTCCCTTTTAAGGGGTAAGTTGAGCCATCTTCCATTTGTAGCTCAACTTCAGTTTGAGCTTGTGAGTCCACACTCAATGCACCTGAAGAAATTGCTTTTTTTAGCTGGGTTAACTCGTTACTTGATTGTGTTAAATCAACATATATAGGGTCAAGCTGAGTCACTGTTGCCAGTGCCGTTGTTTGGTTCGCACTCACTAGCGCACCAACCGTCACATTTGATTTACTAATTTGACCACTAATCGGAGAGGATACATGACTGTAATCTAAATTGATTTGGGCAGTTTTAAGCTGTGCTTTTGCTGTTAAAAGTTCAGCCTGCGCTTGCTTTTGTGCTGCATCGGCTTCATCAAAATCTTGCTGACTCACAGCTTTAATTTTTAAAAGCTCACTATAACGCGACGCTTTTGATTTAGTGCTGGCAATACTTGCCTCTGCACGAGCAACAGCTGCTTCGCTTGCTGCTAAGTCAGCTTCAAATGTAGCGGGGTCAATTTGATAAAGCGATTGGCCTTTTTTAACTTGCGCCCCTTCTGTAAATAAACGCGATTGCACAATACCACTTACTTGCGGGCGGATCTGTGCAATTTGAAAAGCACTAATGCGACCGGGAAGCTCCTTTTTTAATGTAAGCGCTTGGCTTTTTAATGTAATTACACCAACAGGTACTACTTGTGGCGCTGAAGCTTGTTGCGAGTCAGCTGCTTGGTCACAACCTGTTAAAGCAACAGACCCAACCAGGGCTGTTAATACAAATAAAGCGATGCGAGAACGCTGCATGTTAAATACCTTTTAGTCGATTTATCTCTAGAATGAACGATCATTCTAAAGCAATTTAATAGGATTATAAATCTCAAAAGGCGTAAATTTACACTAACTTACAGTTGAAAATTAAACCTAATTACTAGGTTGTAGAAAATGTTAATTTGATGAAAAATAAAACACACAAGTATATAAAATAAACATTCACTGCGTTTTTTGTTGCAGATTAGAAAACAAAAAAGCCAAGCTAAGCGTGGCTTTTAGTGCAAATTTAAGGTTGAGTTTTTATTCGCGAAACCAGTAGTTGTTCTACCCTGATCCCCTCAACATCGACAACTTCAAACTTAAACCCATGATAGGTTAAGTGTTCTGCCCGTTTAGGAATGCGTTTCATGGTGTAAATTAAAAAACCGGCGGCGGTTTCAAAATGTATTTGCTCAGGAAACGCTTCAATATCTAAAACCTTAGCTAAATCAGAAATGGGCGTTAAACCATCAACCAACCATGAGCTTTCATCACGCTCTACAATAAGCTCATCGCCTTGATGGGTAATTAAATCGCCCATAAAGCCTTTCATTAAGTCTTTAACGGTAACAATACCTACCAATAACGCATACTCATTTACTACTACCGCAAACGGTTTGGCGGCGCTTTTAAATGCATTTAACGCCTCAGAAAGACTTAACGTTTCGGGCAAGTAAAAAACATCCGCTTCTAATAGCTCTTGCTTAATGGTTGCAGGCTCACCTTTAAGTACTTGGCGTAATATATCTTTTGACTCAACAGAGCCGAGTAACTTATCTAAATTTCCTGATACCACTAAAAAATGATTATGGGGGTTTTCAATAATTTTGGTAGCTATATCGTGGCTGCTTTCATTTAAGTCAAAATAAACTATTTGGTCGCGTGGGGTCATCACACTTGATAAAAAACGTGCCTCTAATTCAAACACATTGCCAATTAGCTCATACTCTTGTTGTTGTAAGCTACCGTATTCTGCGCCCGCGTCCATCATTGCCACAATGTCTTCGGTGGTAACAATATCCTCTCGCTCAGCAGGTACTTTAAATAAACGCAGTACAAAATTAGTTAACCCATTAAAAAATATTACTAATGGCGTAAGTGCAAAAGTAACCCATCGCATTATTGTTACTACACGCACAGCCACCGCTTCGGGTATGATCATCGCTAAACGCTTTGGCATTAAATCAGCAAATAATATAAACAGCGAGGTAATGGTAAAAAACGAAAATAAAAAGCTAATCTTTTCAAGGTATACGCCTTGATAAAAAAGCACTAATACACTTTGAACATAAGGCGATAGCGCTTGTTCGCCCACTATTCCGCCTAAAATAGCAATCGCATTAAGGGCAATTTGAATCATCGCAAAAAACGCCCCTGGATTTTCTTGCAGTTTTAACACCGCGGCCGCGTTGTCACTGCCTTCATCAGCCATTACCCGCAGTTTAATTTTACGTGACGCTGCAATAGCAATTTCCGACATGGCAAACAACGCACTGATCAAGATCAACAAGCTAATCCCGATTAAATCACCCATTTAACGCTCCAAAAAAAGTTAGCGCTTTTCAGTAAAAAGCAGCTGATTATAGTCGGTTTTTTAAGCGCGGCAATTTATATTTGTGTTTTTAGAGGTTAAATATTTAAACCTTTGAATTTTAAGTACTTGCCTTACTTTTTGGCTTCATCAAATGCTAAGGCGAGTCTATCTTGCAAGCTTTGCGGCATGTTTTTATTACAGGCAAAGTAAAGTGGGGATTGTTGAGTATCGAGTGGCAATATCGGCTCTAATAACTTTAGTTTTGGCTCAAATTGAGCGCGGTAGTTAAATTGTTTTTTACTTAAAATAATAAAGTCGAGAATATCGTGCCGTGTGCTTATGATTTTATCTATTTTATCAAAGCTATCAATTATTAATAAATTTTTAGCTTCGCTAAAACCCTGCTCCAATAAATAATGGTGGCTAAAGTTGTCACGTAATACCGCAGTTTTATAATTTTTAGCGTCGTTGAGGGTGCGTAAGCGAATGTTGCGCGATTTAAGTGCGTAAATTGCAGAGTCAAAACTTTCAAGCTCAGCCACCCAGCTAAATTTATCTTCTCGTTTAGGTAATCTTACAATAGAAAATATACACGTATTAATATCTCTCAACGTTGCGTTGTAAGAAACCGGCCAGCTGTGTGCCAGCATAGTGTATTTAATATCTGAGTGGGCAAGCGCTTTTTTGACTTTCTCTACTGAGCGTCCTGCAAGTTCTCCATTTTCGTCAATGTATTGAAAATCAGGAAAGACCTCGGTCACTATCGTTATTTCAGCTGCATTAACCCTTATGCACGCAAAACACAGTATGAGAAAATACAACTTCATTTAATTACGCCTTAAAACTATAAATGGGTATAATCCAACTATAGCTGAGGGTAACCGAACTGCTAGTTTTTAATCGAATAAACCTAGCCCTATACGCTGATAGGACTAGTTTTTTTAGTTTATAGTCGACTATTTGTTCATTGCGCCAATTAAAAAGGCTGAAATTTTAGCGCCCTCACGCAACGTTGTTTCTGAGCTTGCTTGGCCGACTAAAGAGCTGTCTGTAAATGGTGCAATTTCCATCATATCAGCGCCCGTAATAGGAAACTCATCAGCAATGGCCTGCAAAATATCCAGTGCGTGCTGTGGAGTTAAGCCGTTATCTTCCGGCGTGCCAGTAGCCGAGGCAAATTCTGCATCTAGCGCATCTATATCAAAGCTCACATACACTTCATCTACGTTATCAGCTTTAAGCTGTGCAATAGTTTCCTCTGCAACTGCTTTCGCACCACGCTCCAAAATTTCAGCAGCCCAGTGCTGTTTTACGCCAAAAGTACTTTCCCAGTGCGATTTAGGTTTTCCGCTCGAACGAATCCCAAACTGAATCAAATGATGAGGCGCTGGTAAAAACTCGAGTATATGCGTACACCACGAACCAAAACATAAATCGATACCTAAACGCTCTACTAATAAGTCGGTGTGCGCATCAAAATGAATAATTGCGGTGCGCTTGCCTTGCTCACGCTTTGCTTTTAAATACGCTTTAGTTAGCGGGTAGCTAATTGAGTGATCGCCCCCAATACCAAAAATCCCTTTATCCTTAAACGTTGCGTAAAAGCTATCACACACATCTTCGGTTATCGAGAGCGGGCTTACGTAATAATCATCGTTTTTATCGCCATATAACGCTTTTTGACAATTTGAGATAGTGGCATCGTTGAGGTACTTGTCGTGAAGTAAATGCGGAATAACACGCACATCACCTAAATCAAAAGCTTGGCACTGAGTTTGTTGATCAATCAGCGCTGAGCGCAAAAATAATGGTCCCCAGTTTGCACCACGTAAGATACCCCCCCCACAATCCGAGCTAATGCCTAACATAACGGCTTTATGTTGCGGATCAGGTAATTGTTCTAACGAGTCGCGCCAAAGTACATCAACATTCTCGCTTTGCCCATACAATTTATTGCGTAATGCTGCCTTACGCTCTTTAGCTGTATTAACTGTAAATACGCCATCGCCAGGTGGGCATAGGCAATGCTCTACTTTACGTTTTAACGCATCAAATTGTGTGCTCATACTAAATCCTATACTTATGTGTTTTTCTAGTGGCTTTGATTAGTTATGCAAAAATAAAAAAACTGACTATGTGTACATAAAGTTTTATTTGTTTATTTATTCTGCTGTCTGTTTACAGAAAAACCGTTGAGCCAGATATATATAATTTAAAAAATATATCGTAACTTACTGATAAATATAAACTTAAGCCAATAGTAGCCACATTTAGTTAAACTTAAATTATCACCATAACAACTACATATAGGGTATGAATTAACAAGTCAACCACCCGATTTTAAACAGATTTTAAGCGTCTGATTTAATATTCAATGTGGGTGAATAAACCTAGCATCCACCCATATTTTTCAACATCGGACATACGTCCTGTACTTAGTTTACATTTCTAGTAATGATGCTAGATTGACAACAAATTTTTATAAAAAGGCTTAGTTATGGAAAAGGTATTTCACTTAGGATTATGCATAGACGATTTAAAAGGGGCGCAGCTTGCTATTGTCCCTGGTGATCCAGATCGTGCTGCACGCATTTCTCAATTCCTAGACAACCCAACCTGCCTTGCTCAAACACGTGAGTTTCATGTTTACTTAGGTCAGTTAAATGGCCATTCTGTGGTAATTTGTTCAACGGGGATTGGTGGCCCATCTACCTCAATTGCAGTTGAAGAATTAGCGCAACTTGGTGTACGTACGTTTTTACGTATTGGTACTACGGGGGCAATTCAACCGCACATCAACGAAGGTGATATTTTAGTTAGCCAAGCATCAGTGCGTTTAGATGGTGCAAGCCAACACTTTGCACCGCTTAGCTACCCTGCTGTGTCAGACTTTTTTGCTACACAAGCGATGGTGCAAGCATGTAAGAACCTAGGTATTGATTTTCATATAGGTATTACTGCATCAAGCGATACGTTCTACCCAGGCCAAGAGCGTTACGATACGCATTCTGGTTATGTGCCTAAGTCATTACAAGGCAGCTGTGAAGAGTGGCAAAACCTTGGCGTAATGAACTACGAAATGGAGTCGGCTACTTTATTTACAATGTGTGCAGCCCTTGGTCTTAAAGCTGCGTGTGTTGCCGGTGTGCTCGTTAACCGTACTCGCCAAGAAATTCCAAATGTTGACCACGGTGAAATTGAGAAAAAATCGGTAGCTGTAGTATTAGAAGCTGCAAAAGTACTTTTAGACTAAACCCGTTTAGCACTTAAATATTATAAAGCACAGCAATTGCTGTGCTTTATTGTTTTTAGCTTGACCTAAGTTAAAGTTAGCTTAGCTCTGCGCTAATCACTTCGATTTCGGGTAGCTTATCAAAGCTTGCAAGTACAGCCCGTGCCACACCTGCTTGGTTTTCATGACCTTGTGTTTCTAAAAGGGTGATTGATTTAACCGTATTACCATTAAAACTAAGCCCTGCTAAAAATAGCTGACTAAGCGCACTTTGTAGTGGTGAAAGGCTAGGGCTATAAGCTGCATTTTCAGCATAACTGCCGTAAAAATCCCCCTCATCAAAAGTACTAATTTTAACAGCACTAAAATTTTTGCTGTAGGGTACATATGCACTAAGAGCAATTGCTGCTAATTTTTCATCAAGCTCAGTATTAGCAAACTTTTTATGGTGAGGTTTAGGATTAAACAAACTAAACTCGTTACCTAAATCGGTAGGCCCAAATGAATGTGGTAACAAGTCAGCAAGTTTAAAATGATTCTCTGGCAATAAAATATCAAACTCTTTGGCATCTGCCAGCTCGTTCATAAACTGCCTACAATAACCACAGGGTGCATCACTAATAGCTATTTTAACTATTTTCTTTGCGCCGTTTAACCAAGCGTTATTAATTGCCGACTGCTCTGCATGTACCACCAAGCTAAGTGCTTGATGATCAAACTCTACATTCGCACCAAAATAAAAATTTATATTACCTTGCTCATCAAGCGCTTTAACAATCGCTCCCACATGAAAATGCGATACAGGCGCAACCGAAAACTCCGATGCTAACGGCACCAATCCTTGCAGCAAAGTATCGTCAGATACACTAAATTGCGCACATAATTGGTTTATATTTTCGGTTGTTAAAATACCGCGTTGGGTTTTTAATTGAGCACGTAAATCTTGAGTTTGCGCTACGCTCAAAGCGATATGAGAGTTTGTAAGGGCTGTGTCTTGTTGTACAGTAAAAGTTGCTGAAGCCATAACATATTATAATTATTTAATGGCCAAGTAGTGTAAAAGTTTAAAGTTAGAATTACTAGGACTATTGACCTTTGTGGTTAACCTTTGTTCATACTAGATTTGATTTAAGTGCGTCTTGAACTTTGATGCCTAATGGGCTCGATAACTGCTCCTGTGCTATATTAATGACTTACATTCAATAAGAATAATAAAACTAAGCAATGCATCCACACCCAGTTTACACACCTTATAAGCTGCAAAAGTTAATCCTTAAGTTATTAAATAAAAAAGGGAACACAGCGTGCTCCCTTACAAAATTAACGTATTAAAAAATTAACCCGTATTACGCATGCCTGCAGCAATCCCTGTCATAGTGATCATCAACGCGTTATCGATGTCACCTTCACTGCCTTTTTCACTTGAACGTGCACGTCGTAGTAATTCAACCTGAAGTACGTTCAGCGGATCAGTGTAAGGGTTACGAAGCGCAATTGACTCTTTGATCCAAGGCTGGTCAGCCAATAAGCTGTTTTGTGGGCTGAGTGACTGCACAAGGCTAATTGCCTCTTCAAGCTCTTTACGCAGAGACACACCTAGTGGTTTGTACATATCTTCCACCAGCGCGTTATCGTAATGCTCACTTAACCAGCTATCGGCTTTACTAAATACCATTTCTAGCATTTCTAGGCGTGCTCTGAAAAACGGCCATTGCAGGCTCATTTCATGAAGCGTCTCCAGACCGTATTTTTCTAGTGCAGCTTTTAAGCCAGTTAATGCCCCAAGCCAAGCAGGTAACATTAATCGGTTTTGACTCCATGCAAAAATCCATGGAATTGCACGTAAACTTTCTACGCCACCATTTGGATTACGTTTAGCTGGGCGTGAGCCTAATGGTAATTTAGACAACTCAAGCTCCGGCGTTGCCATTCTAAAGTAAGGCACAAAGTTTTCATCATGGCGAACTACATTACGGTAGTGATCACACGACTGCTCGCTAATTAACTTCATCACTTCACGCCACTGCTGTTTTGGCTCTGGCGGTGGTAATAAGTTACTTTGCAGTACAGCCCCAGCATAAATATTTAAGCTTTGCAGTGCCACATCAGGTAAACCAAACTTAAAGCGGATCATTTCGCCTTGCTCAGTTACACGTAAGCCGCCTTTTAACGAACCGGGTGGTTGTGAATGCAGTGCCTGCGCAGCAGGTGCCCCACCACGGCCAACTGTACCACCACGACCATGGAATAATATAAGTTCAATCCCTCGCTCATCAGCAAGCTGTACTAATTTATCCATTGCCTCGTACTGCGCCCAACCGGCAGCCATCATGCCGGCATCTTTGGCAGAGTCTGAATAACCAATCATTACATTTTGAGTGTTTTTAATATGCCCGCGGTACCACACGTTATCAAGCAGTGTCATAATTACATCGCTACCGGCGTTTAAATCGTCAAGTGTTTCAAACAATGGCGCAACAGGCAGGTCAAATTGGCAACCACTTTCTTTTAACAGGAGTTGTACCGCTAAAATATCAGAGGCAGTACGCGCCATTGAAATGATGTATAAGCCAAATGTATTTTCATCTTGCTTGGCAATAACATCAAAAGTGTCGAGTACCTCTTGCACCTCTGGACTTGGCTGCCAGTTTTTAGGAATTAACGGACGACGAGAATTAAGCTCGGTAAGCAAAAATGCCTGCTTGTCTTGCTCTTGCCATTGATTGTAATCACCTAAGCCTAGATGGCGTGTAAGCTCAGAAAACACATCGCTGTGGCGATCAGAGTCTTGGCGTACATCAAGTTTAGCCAACCGCAGGCCAAAGCTATTAATGCGGTGCAATAAATCAAGTAATAAACCGTTTGCAACAACTTTCATATTGCATTTTAATAGCGAGCGGTAACACACTTCTATCGGGTGCTTGATTTGATTAATATCTGTAATTAAATCTTGCGAGTCGGTACGCTTATTTTTAATTTTTGCACCTAGGTGGGCTACAGTTTCAGCAACCTGAACCTTAAGCTTTTTAATTACAGCACGGTAAGGTTCAAATTCTTGTCCTGCCAGCTCAATAAGCTCATCGCTTGCATCAGACATTGAAAGCTCAGCACACAGCGTTTTTAAATCCTGGATGTATAAATTAAGTGCCATCCAACGACCGTGGTCTAATACCTGCGATGTAACTTGCGAGGTAACAAACGGGTTACCGTCACGGTCTCCACCCATCCAAGAGGTAAACTCAATCGGGCTGAAGTCAATAGGCAGCTCTAAATTTAGCTGCTCTTTTACCTGTTCTGAAAACTCGCGTAAAAAACGCGGTACAGCATGCCACAAGCTATTTTCAATCACCGCATAGCCCCATTTAGCCTCATCAATTGGCGTCGGGCGCGAACGACGAATGTCGTCTGTATGCCACGCTTGGCTGATAAGCTGTTCTATGCGGTTTAAAATAGCTGTGCGTTCTTGCTCTAAATTGTCTTTTCGCTCAAGCGAGGCTAAACATTCACTGAGTTCAACTTGTTTGTTGATCATTGTGCGGCGCGTCACTTCGGTTGGGTGAGCGGTTAATACTAAGTTTATGTGGAGTTTTGAGAGTGTTTCGGCCAAGTGATTACTGTCTAATTGGCCTTCTTTTGCTTTTGCAGTTAACGTTTTTAATGTTTGAGTGAGAGGGTTTAGTTGGCAAAAACCAACATCATTAAAACGCGAAACAGTGTGGAACTGCTCAGCTACATTAGCTAAATTTAAAAAATGATTAAATGAACGGGCAACCGGTAAAAGCTCTTCATCACTAAGCGCATGTAGTACCTCAATTAGCGCTTGTCTGTCGTCTTCATTACCACTGCGAGATGACTTTGATAAAGCACGAATTTCTTCTACCTTATCTAAAATCGCTTGTCCTTGAGCGTCCTTAATAGTTTGTCCTAATAACTGCCCTAGTAAATTAACATTTCCTCGCAAGGCGGCATATTGTTCACTCATTTCTCAGTCTCCTTTGTTTCATGGAATGCTATTAATATCATCATGCGCGCAGATTTAATAGATCCATTTGCAATGGTGAATCGTATTTAGCTATATGTAAATTATTAGAAAACGGTTTTTATGATCATTTTTTACGATGCTAGCTGCCCACTATGCAACATTGAAATGCAGCACCTCAAAGATGCTGATACTAAACATAAAATTGTTTTAGAAGACCTTAACAGACACGACTTTAGCACGCGTTACCCAAGTGTTAACAAAAACAAAGCGATGGCTATATTGCATGCACAATTGCCAAGTGGTGAGATGATTTACGGGCTCGATGTTACCTACCAAGCATGGAAAACTGTTGGAAAATATCGCTGGATGAAAATTTTTCGCTTGCCAGTAATTCGCTATTTCGCTGATGCAGCTTACTTGTTTTTTGCAAAACATAGGCAAACAATTAGCCGCTTATTAATGCCCAACACTCAATGCACAAACGATAAATGCGGTGTAGGAAAAAAGGGTGACCAATGAAAACAATTGTTTTATTCGGTGCCAGCAGTGCAATAGCTCAAGCTTATATCGAGCATTTACAAGTAAATGTGCCTACGGTGCAAATCATTTGTGTCAGTTCTAGCAAAGTAGAATCAAATAGTAATGTTGTTTACTTTGAAAGCGATTACACCACACAAACTCTAGCCAAGGTGACAACCTACCTAAAAGAGCAAAATGCTGATATTCAACAAGTAATAATGTTTAACGGCACGCTACATAACCAAAAACACATGCCCGAAAAAAAGCTAGAGGATTTAAACGCCGATTACTTTAACGAATTATTTAGCGCTAACACACTCACTCCCCTGCTGTGCTTACAGAGCATTTTACCGCTTTTAACACATAAAACGCAGTGCAATATCACCGCACTTAGTGCGCGTGTAGGCAGCATTAACGACAACAAGTTAGGCGGTTGGTACACATATCGCGCCTCAAAGTCTGCACTGAACATGCTATTTAAAACCGCAGCGATAGAACTGGCGCGCAGAGCTAAAAATACCAAGCTGGTGTTATTTCATCCGGGGACTACCGATACTGCGCTTTCAAAACCATTTCAAAAAAACGTACCTGCGGGAAAGCTTTTCAGTACTGAATTTGTAGCTAAACAGCTTTTTACACTTACGTTTAATAACCCAAATTTAGAACTTAACGGTGAGCCCGCCTATTTAGACTGGCAAGGCAACACCATACCGTGGTAAGGAACTTTAATGCATTTTACTAAAGAGCGAATAAACGCACTTGAAAAACACACCCGTACTCATTTAATTAACTCGCTTTCGGGTTATAAAAGCGCCAATTTAATTGGCACCCAAGATAAGCAAAACAATACCAATCTCGCCATTGTTAGCTCTGTCATTCACCTTGGCGCACACCCGCCGCTTGTTGGCATGATAATGCGCCCAAACAGTGTGCCACGCCATACATTTGAAAACATAATCGAAACGGGTAGCTACACCATTAACCAAGTTAATAAAGCAATTTATAAACAAGCGCATCAAACATCGGCCCGTTACCCTAAAGGCGAATCAGAGTTTAATGCGACCGGTTTAACGCCAGAATACCTAAATGACTTTACAGCGCCATTTGTGCAAGAGTCACGATTAAAATATGCGGTAAATTATGTTGAGCACCAACACTTAGCCGTAAATGGCACTGAGCTGGTTATAGGTGAAATTACCGATGTTTACTTAGATGAAGTTGCCTTGCAAAGCGATGGCTTTTTAGATTTACAGGCTATTGAGACTGTGGCTGTAACTGGGCTTGATAGCTACCATACAGGCAACAAACTATCTCGTTTACCTTATGCTAAAAAGCCTTAATATGTATGTTGTCGCATAATGTTGAATTACTGTTTTAGATTAAACACAATGCCTAAAAACCAAGGAGACATTTATGGCCACAGTAGGCGTTGGTACGCAAACAAGTGAACAAGCACTGGCAAGTTTAAGTAATATGACATGCAAAGTGACCCCCATACAAGTAGATGAATATTTGCAACGCATTGCAAAAGCACAAGCTTACATGCAAGCTAATAATATTGATGCCATATACTTAAATGCAGGCACTAATCTCACCTACTTTACAGGTATGAAATGGTACGCAAGCGAGCGTATGGTTGGTGCAATTTTACCTGCTATTGGTGAAGTACAATACATAGCGCCTTATTTTGAAATTGGCACCCTAAGTGGCTTTAAAGTGGTTGAGGGGCCTATTCATGGTTGGCAAGAGCACGAGAGCCCCTACTCGCTTTTTGTAAATGTATTAAAGCAGCTTAACGTAAGCGATACCGCCACTATAGGCATTGATGAAAGTGCCCAATTTTTTATATTTGATGGCATTAACAAAGCGCAAAAAAGCTTAAATATAATCAATGCACAAAGTGTTACTGCACATTGTAGAATGCATAAGTCGGTAAATGAATTAGCGCTTATGCAATGCGCAATGGACATGACCCTTGCAGTACATCAAGCAACCGCAAGTATGCTTTACGAAGGTATTACCACCACAGAGGTAGAGGCCTTTATTAAAAAAGCGCATCAAAAGGTAGGCGCACCAGGTAACTATTTTTGCATTGTATTGTTTGGAGTGGCGACCTCATTCCCCCATGGTGTTAAAGACCCTCAAGTACTTAAAAAAGGCGATATGGTACTAATTGATACCGGCTGTAAAGTACACGATTACCTATCGGATATTACCCGTACTTATGTATTTGGTGAGCCCACTATGCGCCAACGCATGTTTTGGTATCACGAGAAAGCAGCGCAACTCGCCGCCTTTAGTGCTGCAAAAATTGGCGCTACGTGTGAAGCAGTTGATGCAGGCGCTCGTAATTATTTAGCAGCTCAAGGATTGGGGCCACAGTATCAAACACCCGGCTGCCCGCATCGTACGGGCCATGGTATTGGCTTAGATATTCACGAATGGCCTTATTTAGTCGGTGGAGACAAAACCCCACTTGCACCTGGCATGTGTTTTAGTAACGAGCCAATGCTAGTAATACCTGATGAATTTGGTGTACGTTTGGAGGATCACTTTTATATGACCGACAACGGCCCGCATTGGTTTACACAACCAAGTTATAGTATTGACGACCCGTTTGGGCTGAACGCTTAAACCCTTTAAAAAAGAGCAGCAATTAGCTGCTCTTTTTAGTTTATTCGTTGATAAAGTACAGATCATCCCAATATCGTTTGTTATACAAAAGCAATCCGCAAAAGGATGAATATGAAAAACTTTAAAATTGATATCGTGTCAGACGTAATGTGCCCATGGTGCGTAATAGGTTACAAAAACCTAGAAACAGCGCTTAGCCAACTTAAAGACGAGATGAGTGCAGATATTACGTGGCATCCTTTTGAGTTAAACCCTGACATGCCGCTTGAAGGTCAAAATTTAAACGAGCACCTAATGCAAAAATACAACCTGACTGAAGAGCAAGGCGATGAAAATCGTAAAAACATGTTTGAAGCAGGTCAGCGTGCCGGGTTTACCTTTAATTTTGATGGTGAGCGCATCATGATCAACAGCTTTGATTTACACCGCTTACTTACATGGGCGCGCGAACAAGGTAAACAAACCGAGTTAAAACTCGCCTTTTTTGAAGCCCACTTCACCGATTTAAAATACTTAAATCAGGAAGAAGTACTGCTTGATGTAGTCGCAAGTGTTGGCCTTGATAAAGAACAGGCCCGCGGTATTTTACACTCAGATAAATACGTACAAACAGTGCGCCAAGAGCAAGAGCGCTTCAAGCAAATGGGTATTACCTCGGTACCTACATTTATTATAAACGATAAATATGCGATCAGTGGCGGACAACCAAGTGATTCGTTTATTCAAGCACTTAAACAAATTAGTGAAGAAGAGGCTAAGCAAGAAGTTTAGTTGGCTAGGAAAATTAAAGGCTGCAATATGCAGCCTTTTAGCTAATAATTAATTATAACTAATAAATTAAACATCATCGTTTTTTATTTGTTAGTAAAAACTACCTTAATATTTCAATTCGCTTAAGCGTCTCTAACTCATTAAAGATTGAGCACTCGCCAGTGCCTATCGCCATTACTTTAACTTTAGTTACATGAGCTGTTAGTATAAAGTTAGCCAACGTCTTGTTAGAAGGCTCTTCAGTTAAAGGGAATACGTAACTCCATTTGGAGTTTTTGTGGCAACTTGCTTTAGATTGATCGTTAGAATCTATAACTAGGAAAATTTTATTACCAAGAGAAGTGTCTACCATTACTCTTTGAATTTCTCCATTTTGAACCTCTCCAGCTAAAATTTTAGCCGAAAATAAAAACACCATAAAAAAGAAGTAATATTTTTTGTAAAAAAGCATTGCCAGTCTTTGTATTAGATAAAAAAGGTTATACTAACATTAATTTAAAAACTTAGATGGACTTAATTTAGCTTGCTGTACCATCAATTTAGAATGTGTATATACTTTCCAGTACAACTAGTGTCATTGTCATTTATGTAAAATCTAATATTTTTACCAGCAACTAGGCTCGTCATTAACATTGAATAGACTACCTTATTGTTTTCACTATTATTTTCCCAAGAGAGCCATCCGCCCTCTGGACATGTAGTACTTCCGACATCCAACTTAAACTTAATAACATCTGGCATATAGCTTGCCTCTAGTGTTACAACTTGACCTGTCAAAAATTCTAAAGAGAGCACTTTGCTACTAAAAAACACAACTATAGTAAAAAATAATACTTTCATTAACCCTACCTTGGCTTATTAAAATTTTTAGTTATGGTGTATATTACTACTTTCACAACTACCTGTTTATTAAATTATATTAACTTAATACCTTATCAAACACAGGTAATAAAAAGGTAACTTAGCTAAAATATTTATCTGGTAACACAAAAAAATTTAAAATGAAGGTTGGTGGCGTGGATACCTTTTTATAACTAAAAACTAGTACAGTTATCTAGGACCAAACATACTTTCCATCGATGATAATCATAAAAGACAAAAAGAAAGACCTTAATGAAAACCTACGCGTTTTCCTGACGCATAAGCAAATAAAGCGAGAGATAACATTTCACCTTTTGCCTTTGCTGTCGGTGGAATGTATACCCTGAAGGTAGACGTACATTGGTCAAGGTTGGCTATGCCACCATTGATATAAATAGAGACCGCACCACTTTCATGCACAAACACTCTCTCGATAGTTACCCCCGCACCGTTAAGTGCAGTAATGTATTTAGCATGAACTGAGTTTGCTACTAAAAACAGCATTAAACATATTAATATCTTTTTCATTAAAGCATCCTTATCAAAATGAATTATCACCAAACACTTCTTTAGAGTAAAAATAGGACTAGATTATTACGATACTCTTTACCTTTATTTTTAAAAAGCAAAAAAAAGACCTGACCCTACTCGTTTCATCTTCTTTGCTGAATTTAAAGCTCAGCCAAATATGCTCTAAGGTGAGCCAAACATATGTAGTGGCATAGTTAATTTGGCCACCCATTAAGAAAGAAATGTTATGCTAATAAGCATACAAATTTGGGTGAAAAAATGACTAAATTAAAACGCGCAACGTACTCTGCTGCAATCAAATTAGAAACAGCTCAGCTTGTAGTTGATCAAGGCTACACGCAAGAAGATGCAGCTAAGGCTATGGGGGTTGGTAAATCAACTGTAAGTAAGTGGGTAACTCAATTAAAGCAAGAACGGAATGGCCAGTCACCATTGGCTTCACCAATGACGCCCGAACAAATTGAAATCCGCGAACTTAAAAAGCAAATCCAACGCATTGAATTAGAAAAGGATATATTAAAAAAGGCTACCGCTCTCTTGATGTCCGACTCCCTGAACAATTCTCGTTAATTGAGAAGCTAAATCAACGAGAGCGTTACCCAATTAGCGTGCTGTGTAACGTGTTCAATGTGCATCGTAGCAGCTATAAATATTGGGCTGTACGGGATACAACGCCGACGCCAGAGCAAGTAAGGCTAGAGGCTGAAGTTAAAGCAATACATACAATGAGCGGTGGCTCAGCTGGGGCACGAACAATCGCAGCAATTGCAACGAATAACGGTTTTGAATTAAGCCGTTATCGCGCCGCTAAGCTGATGGTTAAACTAAAACTAGAGAGCTGCCAAGTGCCACAACATCAATATAAACGTGGTGGTAATGAGCATCTTGAAATCCCAAATTTGCTAGATAGGCAGTTTGATGTTGTTGAGCCGAATACGGTGTGGTGCGGTGATGTGACGTATATTTGGACAGGCAATCGCTGGGC
>Ga0209452_1000067_pt1 | contig 47152 bp, 37 predicted proteins | sample WorMetimpBELIZE1_FD_187388 | JGI IMG/M metagenome (GOLD analysis project Ga0209452, IMG submission 187388) | Marine gutless worms symbiont microbial communities from Max Planck institute for Marine Microbiology, Germany - Olavius imperfectus... | ecosystem: Host-associated > Annelida > Digestive... | reverse complement strand
AAATAACCGCTGGCTAGGCGGGCAGGAATACCGGCGCTTCTAAAAATATACGCCGCGGCACTGGCGTAATGCCCGCAAAAACCGCGTTTTTTATCAAACAAAAATTGATCTATGGTGCTATCGCCTGTCATTGGCTCAGGGGTTAAGGTGTAACTAAATTGCTGTTTAGTAAAGTAAGTTAGTAGCGCATTATAAAACTCACTGTGTGAAGTTGTTGATAGTTTAAGCTTGTTTGCCAATTCATCAGCTTGCGGGTTTGTGTTATTTTTTAAGCGTGCGTAATAAGCCCTTTGCCATTTTGAGAGTTGCTCAGTACTCAGAGCTGCGCTAGAGACTTCGTACTGTAGGCTTTTGGCTTGATATTGCTTTTTTTTGAGTAACCCAAGCGCATTACTTTCTACATACTTATTGTTACTGGTTGCGTAATTGAGGCCATATAACCACTTTTGATTAGCGGGCTCTGCAATAATAGTGTAGGTAGCTTGTGTTGTGATTTGCGTATTTGAGTCAACACTTTGATTATTAAACTTTAATAGATCAGAGGTTTTCCACGCTTTTCCGTCAAATGTATCGTGCACAAGTGCGCGCCAATAATAAGGCGGGGCGGGTATGTTACCATCAAAACGCGCTCTAAAAACGAGTTCGTCAGAATTAGACAGCTTTGCAATATCAAATGGGTCTACCTGTTCAGAAAGCCCTGTTTTAGCAAGCTTTGGCCCTGGCAGTTGCCAAAATGCCGGCATTTTAGGTAAAAATATGAGTAAAAATATTGCTAAAGGTAAAGCGATAAACAATAGCTTAGCGCTTTGTTTAGATGCGAGTTTTAAGCTATGAGTCGACTCGATTAAACTCAACACGGCAAAGTTGAGTAAGAATAGGGCGCTCATGGTTAAGGTGGTTATAATGCTTTGGTCAAATAAATACGCTGATGAAATCGAAAAAAACGTGAGTGTAACAATAATGTGATAATGTTTTTTTGTTTTTGCTTGCAGCAATTTAAAAATACTAGAGAGCAATAACATAGCCACAAACAAAATTACTGTGTCGCTCACTCCTATAGTGTAAATCATTAATATTAAAGCAAGTCCTGCTAAAATATTGGCCAACCATGCGTTGGGTTTTGCTTTATTGCTTAAAGTGATAGACACATTCCAAAGGCACAAGAGTGAGAGTATACCTATAAATAATACGGGCATATGCGATAAATAAAAAACAAACAAGCTGGCGTAAATAAAGCTCATTGCCAAATTTATTGATCTATAATTTACAATCTCAGTCATTCATTGCTCCACTGTACTCACTAAGCAGTGCTAAACATTGTGATTTATCGTGCGCGTTGTTAGTTGCTTTGTAGCGAAGTGTGGGCAAAATGAGTGTAAAAGGCGTATTGTTTTCGCAAGCGTTACACACTAAAAAGCAAAGCTGACTTAAGCGTTGTTCGGTACCACCGCCGAGCAAATTAAAATCAAAAACAATATCGGACTTTTTATAATCACTAAATTCTTTTACAAGTAACTGCTGTGATTTTGCGTAATGCTTCCACGATATTCGCTGTAATCCCATTTCTGGCAAATGTGTAATTAACTCATCAAACTCTTCACTGCCAGACTCTTTGAGGTTGCCTGTTTGTATTGTGTGATCAAAGGTGTTGCTATACGTATCACTTAATACTTGTTCAGGTGTAGGGTACACATAAGCTGCGTCCTTTGGTTGAATGTAACTCCACACGTTTACAAGCCCAAATGGGTAATTACTATGTATTTTAAACCGCTCAAGTGCGTATTTTCCTCGGGTGGTATAAGGTAGATTGATAATTAAAGCAGAGTCTTTGTTTGTTACTTTAGCTAACGAGTGTATATGTTTAGTCGAATTTGGGTAACTGAGTGATACTGATTGAGTCAATATAGGGGCATGTAAATTAAATTTAACTGAACTTTCGTTAGGTGCAAAACTAGCAAAGCTTTCAATATACTTAACCCCTAAGCCCTTAATATTTGAATAACCCAGCAACACAGCAATAATCATCACTACAAACATTAAATACGCCATAACCAAAATTAAATTATTTTGATAATTAATGCCCATCACAAAATTTAAAATAGCCACAATAATAAAATAAAAGCCCAGTTGCGAAGGCAACACATAAATATTGTTATGCGAGAGAGTAATAGATTGCTTTGTGTGTTTATCTTTAAGCAGCTTATTAAGTAAGCGCTTTTTTACTGCGCCTAATAGGTTGTCTTGTTTCGATTTTTTTTTAAATAACACGTTAAATTGGTACAGCAACGAGTTTTAAAATTTCATTTACTTGTGCCTCACCCGACTCATTGTGTAAACCTAATCTGTGCTGGCATACACTAGCAAATACGGCTTTTACGTCGTCAGGAGTGACAAAGTCACGCCCTTCAATAAACGCCCAAGACTTAGCTGCTTTTGCCAGTGCCATACTTGCCCTAGGCGAGAGTGAGGCCGAAAATGCAGCGTTTTGGCGCGTATATGTTACTAATTCAATTATATAATCAACGACAGGCGCGCTTATTACAACTTGGTTTATTAAAGCTTGAATTTGCTGTAACTGCTTAGCATCTATTCTTTGTGGTAATTGGCTGTAGTCTCGCGGTTTAATATTTAAAATAAGTTGCTTTTCCGCTTCTTTAGGAGGGAAACCTAAACTTATGCGCATTAAAAACCGGTCTAACTGCGACTCAGGCAAGGGGTAAGTGCCTGATTGATAAAGTGGGTTTTGTGTCGCAATCACAAAAAAAGGATGCGGCAAAGAATACTTTTTGCCATCTACAGTTACTTGCTGCTCTTCCATTGCTTCAAGTAATGCGCTTTGCGTTTTTGGCCCTGCGCGATTTATTTCATCAGCTAATACAACTTGGCTAAAAATAGGGCCTTTATGAAATGTAAACGTGTGTTCATTAGCGTTAAATACATTAGTACCCAAAATATCGGCAGGTAATAAATCGCTAGTAAATTGTATGCGCTGATAAGACAGTCCAAGCACCGCAGCAAGTGCATGTGATAGCGTGGTTTTGCCCATGCCTGGTAAGTCTTCTATCAGCAAATGACCTTCACTGAATAAGCAGGTTAGTGATAGCTTTATTTGTTGTTTTTTTCCAAAAATAACACTCGATAAATCGTCGATGATTGCCGTAACAGTGCTTTGCATACTTACCTTATTTTATTCGCTTAGTTCGAGACGCTTCATAACCGCATTAATTTTTTTAGCGTTAAAAGGTTTTTCAATAAAGCCTTTAGCGCCTAATTCCCATGTGTTTTGCACGTTTTCAAGGGTGTTATGACCCGAGCACATAACAACGTGAGCGTGAGGGTAACTATCATTAATATGTTCTAGAATATCAGAGCTTTCTGAATCAGGTAAGTCTACATCTAAAAATATGACATTGGGGGATTTTTTATCAAGAAGGGGTTTTGCAGAAAGGTAATCGTTGCTTTCTAAAATATCTTCAAAGCCTAGCTCCGTTAATATTTGGTTTAGGTAGTCACGTATTTCCTTAACGTCATCAATAATAAGTATAGGCTCAAGCGGTCGCACAAATTCCATATGTTAATTACTTCTATTTTTATACATCTAAAGTAATTTAATTTTATGCTAAGCACTGTACAAGCTCAAGAAAGTAAATCAAAAAACAACCAATTCGCGCTTTTACGCGCCTAAACCTGCCGTATTAATTAAACACTCACACCATTTAATTGGTTAACAATACCAATCCTCAAAATAGGTCATTTAATTATGCGGATTGGTATAAATGTTAAATAACGCTCTTCAATTTCCCCTCTACAGAACAATTTAAATAAAACTTTAGTCATAGATGGCAATTTTATTTTGAAATTTAAAACTATTAAACCATTGATTGTAAATATAAATTTTTATAAACACGATTTAATGTAAATGTTTTGTAATAAAAGATGTTGACGTTACATTATTCATTTGTGATTATGCTCAATAGCTGAGCCAATGCCCATCAAGTTGTTTATGAACACACTTATGTAAAATGCCCATTCGCTTTAGCTGCACACTGAAAATACACAACACACTAAATAGAGAGTTCATTATGTTAAATAATAAGAAAGCTAAATTTGCGCTAACTTTAGTAGCAGCAGCGTTGGCGGCGCCTGCACAAGCAGATATGTCAGATTACTTTGACCGCCTTGACGTTAACTTTCTAGCAATGCAAAACTTTCACTCTATCCAAGCTAAAGACGGTGCATTTCGCCCCGAAGATGAACAGCAGTCATCAGGCTTTGGGCGTATCAGAGCAAACTTAATGCTTAAGTTTCATATAAATGAATACATTACTGCCGACATTGATATAGCCGAGGAGCCGAACGATTTTGGTGGCGGTGACCGTGATTTTTCGTTTCATAATGACTTTGCAGGGATTGAATTTGATTTACTTGGCTTATACGGCACACCCAGCGAAAACGAAAATTTAACGCTACGTTTAGGTAATATTGGTGCGTCTCCATTTCAATTTAAAGGTTTTCAAGATGGTGCTGACAACCAAGGTAATGCCTTAATTGGTAACGGCATTAACGACTATGCAACTGCAGAAAACGGTGCGCAACTAAGCTATACAGAAACGTTTGATAGTGGTGTGCTTCGTTCTTATAACGTAGCGGGTCATATTACGACATCAAGCTTTGGTGAGGCATTTCAAGAAGATAGAGGCTTTAATTACCGCTTACAAGGGACATTAGAGTTTGAAGGCGGCTTTAAAGTTGGCTTAAATTACTTACAAGCTAACCAAGGCGACCAACTTCGTTTTGAAAATGGCGTAGCAAGTTTAGATGGACTCACAACAACTAACTACCGGTTTGGTGATGGTGAAAACTATAACTTTTCTGCTTCGCCTTCAAGCGAACGTGATACTCACGTAGGTGTAATGCCTGGGCTTGATCAGTCTATTATTCAATTAAATTTAGCGTATCAGCCATCAGATCAAACCAGTATCATTTTAATGTTAGGTAAATCGTCTGATGATTACACCTTTGCAGACTCAGCAGGTAACGCAGTGGCAGGTATTACCTACTTTGGTACAAATGGCGTAGCAGACGAAAACGGCACTACATATGATTCAAACAGCGTAATTAAAGGCGAGAGCTCAGTAGAATATTATGCAGTTGAAGCACAGCAATACATCATTCCTGAAAAACTTTACGTAGCCGCGCGCTATGCAGAGTCAGAAAACACGTCCGATTTAATCAGCCAAAACGATAACACCGTAGAGCGTTTACAAGTAGCCGCAGGTTACTGGTTTACAGATTCTACACTATTAAAAGTTGAGTATGTAAACCAAGAAGAAGGCGCAAACTCAGGTGGTCAAATTGGTCGTGGTTTTGACGGTTTCACCTCAGAGATCTCAGTTAAATTTTAAATAGCTTACTAACTTACTGTTTGGTTTAAAGGTAATTCACGTGCACTAAACGCGCCGCAATTACTCACTGCTTTATTTACTAAGGCGCTTTACAGTTATTTTTTAAGCGTCATTTAACAAATTTATGAGGGTTAACCCGATGAAAACTAAATTATTAATGCTCGCGTGTTCAGTTATGGCTATAAACGTAGCCGCTAAAGAAACCATCACCATTGCCACAGTTAATAATGGTGACATGATCACCATGAAAGAGCTTAGCAATCATTTTGAAGAAAAAAATCCAGATATTTCATTAAAATGGGTAACACTTGAAGAAAATATTTTACGTCAACGTGTAACTACCGATGTTGCCACAAAAGGCGGCCAATACGATGTAATGACCATTGGCACGTATGAAGTGCCAATTTGGGGTAAACAAAACTGGCTTACTGAGCTTGATAACCTAGGTGAAAATTACGACGTTGATGACTTACTACCAGCTATTCGTAGCGGTTTAACGATAGATGACAAATTATACGCGGCCCCATTTTATGGCGAAAGCTCTATGGTTATGTACCGTACAGACCTTATGGAAAAAGCTGGCCTAGAAATGCCAAACGCGCCTTCGTGGAGCTTTATTCAAAAAGCGGCAAAAGCGATGACCAATAAAGATGAAGGTGTATATGGTCTTTGTTTACGTGGTAAAGCAGGTTGGGGCGAAAATGTTGCTTTAATTACGTCTATGGCAAACTCGTTTGGTGCTCGCTGGTTTGATGAAAACTGGAAACCCCAATTTAACACTCCTGAGTGGAAAGCTACACTCCAGTACTATGTAGATGTTATGAAAGAATCAGGCCCTGCGGGTTCATCAGCCAATGGGTTTAATGAAAACCTAGCGTTATTTCAAACGGGTAAATGTGGTATTTGGATTGATGCAACGGTGGCTGGCGCGTTTGTAACCAATGAAAAAGATTCTGAAGTAGCTGATAAAGTAGGCTTTGCACTTGCACCCGATAATGGCCTAGGTAAGCGTGGTAATTGGCTATGGTCATGGACACTTGCAATTCCTTCAAGCAGTAAAAAATCGGATGCAGCCATGAAATTTATTAGCTGGGCGACATCAAAAGAGTACAGCCAATTAGTTGCCGATAACAAAGGCTGGGCAAAAGTACCGCCGGGTACTCGCGCATCACTTTATGAAAACAAGCAATACATGAGTGCAGCACCGTTTGCACAAATAACGCTTGATTCTATTAATTCGGCAGACCCAAAAAAACCTACTGTAAACCCCGTACCTTATGTTGGTATTCAGTTTGTAGCAATTCCTGAATTTCAAGGCATTGGCACGGCTGTTGGGCAACAGTTCTCTGCTGCACTTACTGGGAAAATGACTGTTGAACAAGCGCTTAGGACATCACAGCGCTTAGTTGAGCGCACCATGCGTAAAGCACGCTACCCAAAATAAGTAGGCGGGTAAATTAATTTTACCTCGTATTTTTCGTCAGCATTAGCATGTTATCTAGTAGCCGTTTGTCGTTGTTACTAAGGTTAATGCTGACTTTTTGAAGGTCACTGATATGGCAACTACACAGTCTCGTACGCTTGCACGCATAATGCTATTTCCTAGTGTAATTTTATTACTAGGATGGATGATAGTGCCGCTGTGCATGACACTCTATTTCTCATTCATAGATTACAACTTATTAATTCCCGGTGAACGCGAATTTGTAGGCTTTTTAAACTATGAGTTTTTTTTAACAGATCCCGCATTTGTTGAATCCTTTTTTAATACCCTTTATTTAGTAACGGGTGTACTAGCTATCACAATTTGTGGTGGTATCGGTTTAGCTGTTCTCCTCGACCAAGCAATCTGGGGGCGAAACTATGTTCGTATTATGGTTCTCGCCCCATTTTTTGTTATGCCAACCGTATCGGCTTTGGTTTGGAAAAACATGTTTATGAACCCTGTAAATGGATTATTTGCACACTTTGCAATATGGCTTGGGTTTGAACCTATCGACTTTTTTGCGCAAATGCCTTTGTTTTCAATCATTATTATCGTTTCGTGGCAGTGGTTACCGTTTGCTGCGTTGATATTACTTACGGCAATTCAATCACTTGATCGCGAGCAACTCGAAGCTGCTGATTTAGATGGTGCAGGACCTTTTAGCAAGTTTTTTTACATCGTGCTACCGCATTTATCACGTGCTGTTACCGCTGTTATTTTAATTGAAACTATATTTTTACTCTCTATTTTTGCAGAAATTTTAGTGACAACCAGTGGCGGTCCAGGCTATGCATCAACCAACATCACTTACTTAATTTACACCCAATCGTTATTACAATTTGATGTAGGCGGCGGCTCAGCAGGGGGCATAGTTGCAGTCATTATTGCCAATATTGTAGCCATATTTTTAATGCGCCTGATTGGTAAAAACTTAGAGGGTTAATCATGGCAAGTACAATAAATAAAAAATCAAAACTAATTTATACCCTAGCAGCATGGACCATCAGCGGGATGATATTTTTCCCAATTTTATGGACATTAATCACCAGTTTTAAAACCGAAGCTGAAGCAATATCAGCTACACCTGCGTTATTAGCTTTTGATTGGACACTGGAAAACTATCAAGATGTATTAGCGCGCTCGCCATATTTTGACCACTTTTGGAACTCTGTGGTTATATCACTAGGTTCAAGTTTATTAGGCTTATTAATAGCCGTACCAGCCGCATGGTCAATGGCGTTTGTGCAAACGAAAAAAACTAAAAACCTACTTATGTGGATGCTTTCTACAAAAATGCTCCCGCCGGTAGGGGTGTTAATTCCGATTTATTTACTCTTTAGAGACTTTGCTTTATTAGATACAAAACTGGGCTTAGTGATTGTGATGACCTTAATTAACTTACCAATTATGGTATGGATGTTATACACCTACTTTAGAGAAATTCCCGGTGAAATTTTAGAAGCATCCCGTATGGATGGTGCAACTATTGGCGAAGAAATATTTCATGTATTACTGCCAATTGCATTACCTGGCATAGCCTCAACATTACTGTTAAACATAATTTTGGCATGGAACGAAGCATTTTGGACACTCATTTTAACTGCTGCGAATGCTGCACCACTAACGGCATTTATTGCCAGTTACTCAAGCCCAGAAGGGTTATTTTACGCCAAGTTGTCGGCAGCTTCTGCCATGGCCATCGTGCCAATATTAATTCTTGGTTGGTTTAGTCAAAAACAATTAGTGCGCGGCTTAAGCTTTGGCGCAGTAAAGTAGGAGAACACACATGGGCAGCATCACACTAAAAAAAGTAACGAAAAGTTTTGGTGAAGTTAACGTAATTAAACCACTTGATTTAGAAATAAAAGACGGCGAATTTATTGTATTTGTAGGGCCATCGGGCTGTGGTAAATCAACTTTACTGCGAATGATCGCCGGACTTGAAGACACAACCAGTGGGACAATAGAGATTGATGGCCAAGATGCCACGCAAACACCACCGGCAAAACGTGGTTTAGCTATGGTATTTCAGTCCTACGCATTGTACCCGCACATGAGTGTACGCAATAACATTGCGTTTCCACTCAAGCGTGCAAAAGTAAATCCTGCTGAAATTGAAAATAAAATTGCAAATGCCGCTAAAATACTTAATTTAACTGATTATTTAGACCGTAAACCTGGGCAATTATCGGGCGGACAACGCCAACGTGTAGCAATAGGGCGCGCAATAGTAAGGCAACCGTCGGCTTTTTTGTTTGACGAACCACTGTCTAATTTAGATGCATCACTGCGTGTAAACATGCGATTAGAAATCTCTGAGCTACACAAAAGCTTAGCTACAACAATGATTTATGTAACTCATGACCAAGTTGAAGCGATGACAATGGCAGACAGAATTGCGGTATTTAATGGTGGCATTATTGAGCAAGTTGGCACGCCACTTGAGCTTTACCAACACCCGGTAAATAAATTTGTGTCAGGCTTTATTGGCTCACCAAAAATGAACTTTATTGAAGTAGATAATGATAGCCATGCACAAACGCACAGTTTAGGTGTGCGCCCTGAGCACTTTGAAATTTCAACTGAGTCAGGTACTTGGCAAGGTACTGTTGGCGTAATAGAACATTTAGGTTCTGAAAGCTTTTTACATGTAACCATTGAAGGTGGCAGTACGGTTACAGTTAAAGCAGATGGCGATTGCCCACTTAAATATGGCGACACTATCTATTTAAGTGCGCCAGAGCAAAAAGTACATCGATTTGATAAAAACGGGCTAGCGATAAAAAAAACAACAGTTTAATCCGCCTTTATAAGCCAATACTTTAGGAATAGAAAAATATAGCTAAAGTATTGGTTATTAAATTAATGTGATACTTCGGCATTTTATAAATGAATGATATATTTGCAAATATAAAATGTATCGAACATAAGGACACGGCTCCTTTGATATTAAGAGGTTTATGTGGCAAAGCTAACAAATACAGAAATACGTAAGCTCGATGATGCAGCTAGAGCAGGGTGGCTCTATTATGTTGCGGGTAAAACCCAAGACGAAATTGCTAAAAAACTTAATGTATCCCGTCAGTCTGCACAACGCATGGTGGCACTTTCTGTAAGTCAAGGGCTTATTAAAGTAAGGCTTGATCACCCAATAGCTAAATGCATGGATTTAGCAGAAAAAATAAAAAAACGTTTTGGTTTAGACTCATGTGAAGTCGTCCCAAGTGATGGCTCAGATCCAAACTCTACGGTGGGTTTGGCGCAAGCCGGGGCTGCTGAAATACAGCGTCATTTAAAATCAAAAACACCAAAAATTTTAGCTATGGGTACAGGCCGTGTTTTGCGTGCATGTGTTGATGAACTGCCAACCTTAGATTGTAGCCAACACAAAGTAGTGGCTATGTTAGGCAATATGGCACTTGATGGATCTGCTTCACCTTATGATGTAGTGGTTAGAATGGCCGAGCATATTAATGCAAAGCATTATCCAATGCCGCTGCCAGTATTACCAAGAAGCGTTGAAGAAAAGCAGCAATTGCACTCACAGCATAATATTACCAGTAACTTAGAATTAGCCACTCAAGCAGATGTAACATTTGTGGGTGTAGGTAGCCTAGGTGAAAAATCACCATTACATATTGATGGTTTTATTGATGAGCAAGAATTAAAAGAGCTGCAAAATTTGGGCGCTGTGGGAGAAATGATAAGTTGGGTTTACGATAAAAATGGCCAACTCATTGATTGCACTGTAAATCAACGTGTTGCCAGTACGCCACTAAAAATTGAAGGTAATAAACAAATTTATGCTATAGCGGCTGGTGAAGATAAAGTATCAGCAATACTAGGTGCTGTGCGATCCAATATGATCAGTGGTTTAATCACTAACGAATATACCGCTGAACGTATTTTAAGTATGGATTAGCAAAGGTTGTTTTAGGTAACTTTTTAAAACCTACGGTAAAGCTGGCTGAATAAGCTTTATTTTCAAAAAAGTAAGCGAACAGGCTTTTTTAAATACGAACAAAGTTTATATATTTAGGCTTTAAAACGAGTTTAAAAAGTACTGTGTTGAAAGAATGTTGATGAAAGCCTATGTTGTTAAAATTTTAAAGTAAACAACGCTTAAAGTACTTTGTGAGAAATCCAGTCAGTAAAGTTTTGGGTGTAATGAATAATAAAAGCGTAATGATCAGGAATAAACTAAAAAGTATAGTTTGCTAAAAACGACCTTAATGTCCGATACCGTCTAGTATTGGACATAGCAGGAGTGTATTACACACTCCTTGTTATAACATATCTAACCACCCATAATTTATATTATGTTAAATAAAGTAAATTAATGGATAACCAAGGTAGTTGCTTTTATCATTAAACCCCTATTTTTTGGTCTTTCAGTTAATCACTCAAAGTACTTTTAAATACCTTTTACAATAATTTATACACTTCATTTTAGACCGATATTGTTGCTAATATTTATGCAGTCTTTCACTCTTAAAGCCTAGAAATTACGAATTCCATATAGCAGACTCTATACTCCCTTTATAAAAATTAATTACCTTTTTTAAAACAGACTAAAATTTTGTAATTCACGTTTCTATCATTTTATTTATTGCTAACTAACAACTACCAAAATTTATTACGCTTCATATTAGGTTTAATAAATTTAAAGCCTTAGATTTAAGTTATTCAAAACCTAAGGCTTTAGCAAAAAATATGACTTAGTTACAACCTAGCTCAGTCCTAAAACCATACATTGATGATTCAATCGTTTGCGCACTGTTATACGATAAGTTTGGGATGACATTTACACCTGAGCGCGACTCAACTTCATCAATACTTACTTCGGTATTTTAAAAGTTATCACTGCAATTTGCTGTTTGCTTCATAATAAATGCCGATGATTTAATTGTGCTACTAGTTTGCTACATAACAATTTTAAAATAGCCACTTGGAATGGTATGCGCTTCGTTATCTTGTGGTAACTCTGCAAAATAATATTCGTATAATGGACCAGTTACTACGTATAAATCATTTCCATTTTCTACGTGATTTCGCACTGCAGATTCAAGCCTAACCCATGGTCCTTGATTTAATGCGGATGATTGCGGCGTAATATTAGAAAGTAAGTTTGTTAGTTTCCAACGTGTCTTATTACTAAAAGATGCTAATGGTACTTGATGGCCTCTGTCGGTATTTATAGTTGCGTATGCAACGGTGTAATCATTAGTGTGAATATAAATCAGGATCGGCTTTCCACCTTCTGCTTCTTGATGGTCCCCTCATAGTGCTAGTCGTAACATGGTAAGTCACCCAATCAGCAAACTTTATATAACGATTATTTTTTAATGTATAAATGCTTCGCTCAATTGTATTGCCATTATCTAAAACTGTTGGGCAACCTTGTAAACAATTGTCTGCACTTGCACTGTGCGCAAAGCATAAACCTGACAGTACTATTGATGCCGTTTTTATTGCCTTCATTGCTTTATCCTCAATTAAATGAGGGTAAAAATTAGCAGTACATTATTACAGCAATGTGTATCTAACTAATTGTTTATAAATACAATAATATCGTCTTAAGCTTTTAATATTATTAATAAAAAGTCGCGAATATACAGTTACCCTCGCCTTATATACAAGGTAGTAACGTCGCTTGCAGACCTAGTGAATAAAGGGATATTTATACGCTGACCTGTATTATGTTAAATTATGTGTGTTATTTATTTTCGTATATAATTACCCTAATCTAAAGCGTATACACACAATTTTGCGTGTAAATAGTGAGCAATTTATAGCGTTTTATACTGAGATGGTTTAATACTAAAAATAGATGAAAACAAAAAGCCGTTTAAGCAATTAATTACACAAAAATAAATACAGCTCAAACGGCATCGTTTCATATGCATGTTAGGAAAAATGGTTAAATTACCCCTTAAAATTAGGGTCTTTTAACACTTTTTATCAGCCAAAAACTCAGCCATCAACGCACTTACTCGTTCTGGTTACCTAGTGCTCTGCTTTTTCTATTCAAGTTAGTGTTGTATTTGCTAAGGTTTGAGCTAACTGAGGTGCATATTTAGGTTTTGAAAGTTATCTTCCTCACCCCATAAAATGAGGGTTTCATGCTTTAAGCTTTTAAGAGCACCCGCAATTGCTTGTGTGTACTCTTTATTAAGTCGGCGCATATTATTGAATAACGCTGCTTTACTTTGCTCATTACTTCATTGGTTTAAGTACTGTTTTTTTAGCTCATCGCTCATTACGGTTTTATCGTATACACCTTTTGGCATAAAATCATTTAGCGTATCAACAAACTCATCAACCGATGTTTCTTGTTCTACAACAGGCTCAAGCAAAGGTTCAAATTCGGGTATTGGCCAAGAATCAAAACAAACACTATCAATTAATTTTAAGCTGTTTACTTTTTCTGGGTAATTTACTATCGCCATGAGTTGTTCTATTTCACCGCCAATATCATGAGAGGCAATGTCTGCTTTAGTAATACCTAGCTCATCCATAAATTCACTGATTATTTTGCACGGGGCATTAATTGATAAATCAGTATTTTTTGGCATAGCCGATTCGCCGTAATTGAGTAAATCAGGTGCAATAACACGATGTTGCTCTCTCAGTGATGGCATAACATTTCGCCACAACGATTTGTTAGTCGCAATACCGTGTAATAATAGCATCGGTGTACCCTCGCCCATTTCTTGATATACAATTTTATGGCCTTTAACGGTAATGGTTTGTGTTTTACTCATACTTAATATCCTCATCAATATTTTAAATTTAGCCTAAGCCTATATATGAGTAGTGATGAGCAAATATCATCCCTGCTTGTTTTTAAAATAATTTTTTTGGCGTTTTATAATTACAAAACCCTGAGAGCGTTTAAAAGCAAGGCGTGCGGCAATTAACAGTAGGTATGATTTATTTTCAGTTAAGTGAAATGAGTAAAAATAAAGAGTATGAAATAACTTTCTATTTTAAAAATTTGAATTAAAGTAGCTGCTACATGAAATAATTTCTGACAGCTTAGGCCTATTATAAATAATAGGCCTTGTGTAATTTAAAGGTATATCGGTTTGTTCAAAAATCGTTTTAGTTTGGGTTAACTTAGCAAGCGCTTAATCTTATTAATTAATACTTGCTGCTTAACTGGTTTTTCGAGCATGTCGTCAAACCCAAGTTCAATATACTTATTATTACTATTTGTTTGAGAATCAGAAGTGTGAGCAATAATTTTAGTATTATGACCTGTGTTGTGCTTTTTAATTTTAAGCATCGCGTCTGTGCCTGACAGTTCAGGCATAACAATATCCATTAAAATAATATCGTAATTATTTTGCGACACCATTAACATAGCTTCTATTGCGTTACTTGCGTAATCTATAGTTATGTTTTCATCTTTGAGCATGGCTTTAATAACCATTTCAACGAGCGGCTCATCATCAACTAATAACAACGATTTACTTTTATTAAACGCTGTATGCGATGCAGTTACAGTCGTAGCTTCTTGCTTGTTTGCATTGGTTGGTAATAATTCTACGGTGTTAACTAATAACGTTAAATCAATAGATGTTGTTTTACCACGCTCATTTACTGTTATGTCTTTACCACCTAACATATTGAAAATTGACAGAAATAGACGAAGCTCCAATGTGGCATCAAAATCTAAATGAGCCTCTTCGGTATTACGCTTAGAAACCATTTTAAGCTGACTATTAAAGCTCCCCTGGTTTGAAAGGTTATCTATAGAAAAGTTTAGCGATAAAAAGTGTTTTTCACCCTCTTTTATAAGCTCAGAAATAAGAGTTAATTTATTTTTATTACTGCACTGTATAAGTTCACTCGCTAATTGGGTAATTAATTGCATAATTAGATTTTCATCACTGACTATACCTTGATTGGTATTAACCTTGTTATTAACAACAATTACGTTTTCTTCTGACTCTTTATTGATGATATCGGCAGTATTATTTATTAACTTTGAAAAATTAATACTGCTCATCTTAAGCTTTAATTTCCCTGTGTCTGTTTTATTAATATTTATCAATTGCTGTATAACGCAACCTAACTGTTTGCATGCTGTATCTAACTCATTAAATAAATTAAATTGAGTATTTTTACTATTTATTTCTTTTATAGACTCTAAAAGAGTAAGTGGTGCTTTTAGTTGCATCGTTAAACGTGTTACAAACTTATCTTTTATTTGATTTGTTTGTTTTGACTTTTCTACGACTTGCGCAAGTAAAAGTTCTTTTTTATGTGCCTCGGTTTCATCTCTAAAATAGCAAACAAAGCCACCAAAATCAGTATGTCGTTGAACTACCGTTATCCAGCGGCCATCATTAAAGCCTATTTCAATCAGTTGGTTATGATTATTATCACGTTTATTATGCTCTTTATAATGCGTAATAATATTATTTTGCTGAGCAATACTAATAATTTGGCTGTAACTTAACTGCTTATTATTGTGTAAAACATTAATAAATAATTCATTAAATGCCTGATTAGTTATGACTGGTATTTCTTTACTATTGAAAATGGCAAATCCATGAGGAAGAGCATCAAGAGAGGTTGAAAATAACGACTCACGATTAAGTATATGTCTGTTTTTATCTTTTATTTCATCATGTAAGCGTCTAGGTAAGCGTAAAAAATAATAAACAAATACAAATATGGCTAAACTAATGAGTGCAAGTTTGATGAGTTCAAGCTTTGATACTTTAGGCGGTATTATAGGTTTGATTGGTTGTACATGTAAGCGCCATGTGACAGGAAATCGACTACTAGCTGCACTTATACTATTCGGTATGGTTTTTACGTTTAATTCTCCTCTACTTCCTAGTATAAATTGAGGTGTTGATATAAATAGATTGTAGTTTTGGGTGTTTAATTTACCTACAATAGCGCTTAAAAACTTACTTAAATCAAAGGCTGTTAAGGTATAAAAACGGGTATTCTCCATGTTTATTTCGGAAATTAAAAACGCAGTATCAGCCACAGTATAAACCTCAACTGATTGCTTATTCGCACGTGCAGAAAACCGATTTAACCAGTTTTTAAAACCATAGGCTGCTAAATCAAAATTGTTTTTTGACCATAGGGCTAGCTGTTTATAATCACGATCAAATACAACAAACCCTTTGTAAGTTAAGCTGTTCGATACCTGTGTTTTAACTAAATCACTTAATTGTTGCTGAGTATAGCTTTGTTGACTTTTTAAAAATCCTGCTACAATTTTGTCTTTTTGGGTAATATATAACGCTTGATTATCAAAGCGTTCAAGCGCATCAAACAATGTTTGCCTTAATTGTTGTGTTTGTGTTTCGTAAGCTCGTTTTTTTTCATTTTTTTCTAATGTGTATAAAAGTAACGCCGAAAAAGCGCAAATAACCAAGGCGATTAAAAATGCCACAGGCGCTAAACTAAATAGGTGCACATACCGACTCATTGATTTATTTTTAGTCGGTTTTACCGGTTTATTTTGCGTAAAATTTTTATTGAGTTGTGTTTGCACCAACTGTGCAAATGAGACGAATTGATCTTTTTGAGAACCAACGAGTGTTTTAGGAGCTAGTTCAGCAATAATAAGCACGCCCATTAATTTATTTGCTAAGTCGTAAATTGGGTACTGCGCGTAAAAACGAACCTGCTGGCAGTGTCTTTTAGTTAAGGAGTCAAACAACGTGTCTTCGATAGTATGCAGCTTCTCTTCTGTGCAAACGCTTAAAAGGCTACTTAGTTCACTCTCTATATTATAAGGGTCATCGCATGTAATGATTTGCTGTGTATAAATAGCCTTGTAATCAACGTATTTAACTATTGAAACGTCAAAAAATTGCTTCATTAAGCTTAATGTTTCTGCTATTGAATTATTGATCTCATCGTGCGTGTCGTTAAACTCGTTGATGTTATTTACATATGACATGTTCATGGACGTACTCCTTCACCTTTAGGGGGAGTAGAAATCCAACGCGTACTATTTGCACCTGTATGCGAAGGAAGTAAAACCCTAAATGGCGGTAGTAGGTTGTTTAAAGCAGGTTCGCCTGTAGCTAAATTTAAAACCGGCTCGGCCGAAGCTAAATTAAGTGAAGCCTCGCAATAAGTCACTCCAGGCTCAATACCAAGCAAAGCCAAGGTTTGAATAATAATCTCGTTGTTTAATAAATCGATACCCAATAATTCAAACGTAGTTTGTAAAATGGTAAATACTAAAGTTTCTACAATGTTTTCATCTTCTTCGAGGCGTGTACCTTGCGGGCAGCAAATGCTGCCAAGCTCAATATCTACACTCGCAGTTAAACCAACCAGTGCCAGTGCATCAAGCGTTGTACCTAAAAGCACCTCGACTTGAGGTAAATATAAATCGAGAATATCGCCTTGCGATTCGTAACCTGTTTGACATTCAGTACATGATTGAGATACCTGTTGAGGACTCACCCCCAAAAGCGGATTGCCAAGGGTTGTTACACCCACTAAACAACTGCTATCAGCTTGTTGTTTGTCAACCGAAAAACTTTCGCACGGATTACCTGATACCACTTTTTGAGACATATAACGAGACACTATTTCATCACCGGTTGCAGGGCATGCTAAAGCTGTACTTTTAAGTAACTGCCCCATAACTGAGTTATTTAGCTGCCCTATTGCATAGTTTGGGCCTTGTTGTAATGCGTTTATATAGCTCACATTGCCTGTATTTGAGATGCTGCTTATCCCATTACTATCTGAAAACTCATCACTTAAGCTTTTAATACAGGGATTACCTTGGCAATTGGGCGCATCATAATAAATTGCTTCACGAGAGGTGAATCTATCATCGCGAATACCAATTAAGGCCCGATAAGTGGCGTTTGCCTGGCGGTCGGTATAAAAAATTAAAGGGGCTTGGTGTTCATCAAACCCAATGGCAATGCCTAAGGGGGTGTTATTAGCATCCACAACCGTAATTTGGTTATCGACTTTTACGTGATAACGTTTTACTAGTGCATCACGTACTAAAATAACACCGCCAATTGAGCCAATAATTAAAATAGTAATAATTAAAATAAGCTCTATAGTCAGTATGTATCCGTGCTGATAACGTCTATTCATAGTGCGCTCCTATAACACTTCTACAAGCATTTTTAGTACATTCATTACTTGTAATGCAGCCGGAAAAAATACCAGTACTAAAAACATAGGAAAACAAATTAAAATTATGGGAAACGTGGTATGCAGTGCTTTTTTATTTACTTTTTTAGCTAACAAAATATTCTTTTTAAGCGCAAAACTTTCTAATTGGGACTCAACAGCCTGTATGAGTGGTGTGCCAAGTTTAGAGCCAATCAGCATTAAGTTTGCTAATTTTTTTAACCCCGTCACCCCTGTTCTTTCATACAAAGAATTAAACGCTATCTCGCGGTCTTTACCGGCTTTAAGCTCAAATAAAAATAGCTTTAGTTCTTTATATAGCGGATGCTTTTTACTTAACCCGTGATCAACCGCTAGCGAAAAAGACCGCTCCAGCGAAAAACCTGCACGCATATACACCAACAGCACACTTAAAAAAAACTCTAAGCTATTGTTTATTTGTATTTTTCGTTGACCTTTTTTGAATAAAAACCAGCAATCGGGAGCAAAAAAACTCAGTGCACAGATACAAGTGACCACGCTTATGCTAAGTGTAAAGCCACTGATCTCTATGGCTGTGTAGGTGCAAAAAGAAGCAGCCATTTTAAAACAGTACATACTTAACATTATTTTGTTTAACTGGTATCCCGCCTGTCTAAATTGATTTTTTGAAATAATAATAAGTGGGTACCAATTTAAATTAGTTTTTACAGGCTGTTTTATTTCTGCTTTTAAAGACTGCTTTTGAATATGAATAAATGCACCCATACTCACTAATAGCCCAATAAATAAGAATATATCTATCATAATGTTACCCTCAAGCTGAGGCGTAGCCATAAAAAACCAAATAGCTGGCAAAGCACAGCAATGGTAATAAATGCCATGCCATTAGGGTTAGTTAACAAAGGTTCAAACCAGGTCGGGTCGGTGTAATTAAACAAAGGGACTAACGCATAAGGTAAAATGCCACTAAACAGCGCAGCGTACTTGGTACCAGAGAGCTTTGCCTTGAGCTGTTGACGGTCTAATGTTCGCAAAGACATCATTTTGCAAACACTTTTTAGCATGTCTGTTAAATCACATTGGCTTTGAGAATGAGTAATTATACTGTGTGCAAATAAGCGCGTTGTCTCGCAGTTATAACGACTTATTAAAGGCGTAAATACACCATGCACATCACTACCCATCGTCATGCGCTGTAACAATAATTGGCTTTGTGGTTTTATATATTTGTCAGCATGTTCATGCGCAAATTGCATCGCTTGAATAAGCGAAAGCCCAGTACTTAGGCACGATTGTATGGTTTCTATGTACTCTAAAAATAAGTGCTCAAACTTAGCAAGTTTGTAATGGGCTAAATCTATAACCACAATAAAACAGCTAATAAACACGACTAAAGATAAAATTAAAGCGCTGGTTGTTGCTTGCGGGTAATAGTAAAGCGCACCGTACCAGGCACATGTGCCAAGAGAGCAAGCCACACTAATAAATGACACACTGTGTATGTTAAGCCCTAAAACATTTAAAGAAACGCTAAGAATGTCTTTCTCTTCAAGTATATCCGTATCAAGAATATTACTTGCGGGCTGTGTTTTTGTCTTAATCGAAATAAACACACTAAGCGCCAGTGTAAATGATATAACACTTGCTATGGCCAAGAGGTAATCTAGCTTATTCATCGCTTGACCCCTCGCTTGTTTTTAGCAGTTCAATAAGTGCATTCGCATTTGCACCTTGGCTTTGCATAAAATTTATTACGCTTGAATTACTAATCACCTCTATATCAACGTGCTCAGTATCATTGACACTGTAAAGTGCAGAAAATTTCGCGCAGCCATTTACTCGTCTTATTTCACCGATACTTTTTAGCGATCTTTCGCCATGTGTATTACGCGAAACATGCACGATTAACTGAATACTTGATGCGATTAAAGCACTTGTATGGGTATCGCTAAGCTGGGCATTATGTAATTGCACAAGCGTAGATAACCGAGTGACTGCGTCGAATGCGCTATTTGCATGAATTGTTGTCATTGAACCTTGGTGACCGCAATTCATAGCTTGAAGCATATCAATAACTTCACCCGCACGTACTTCGCCTACGAGTATTCTGTCGGCACGCATTCTAAGGGCAGCTTTGACTAGGTCACGCAATGTTACAGCGCCTTTACCATCGTTATTGGTGTCGTGAGCTTCTAATTGCACAACATGGTTGTGATGAAGATTTAACTCCGCACTTTCTTCAATAGTAACAAGGCGTTCATTAGGGTTTATAGAATTGGCAAGTACATTTAAAAGGCTTGTTTTACCTGCACCGGCATTTCCGCAAACTAAAATATTAACGCCTAAACTAACGGCTGTTTTTAAAAAGCTGAGACATTGCTCAGTTAAAAACTTATTTTTGATTAAAAATTCACCATCTATTTTTTTATGATTAAACTTTCTAATCGACACAATAGCCGCACTCGTGCATGCCGGTGGCACCACAATATGCACCCGGCTGCCATCTTTTAGTTTACCATCGACAATCGGCATAAGTGCATTGACTTGACGCCCACAACTATCGAGCAATCTATCAACAAAACGACGTAAATGTCGCTCATCATCAAACTTACTGGCGGTGCACAGTAATTTGCCTTGTTTATCAATCCAAATACTTTGCGTATCGTTAATTAAAATATCGCTCACCTGATCATCAAGCATAAACTGCGCTATGGGCCCTAAGCCTTGTATTTCATCACACACAGCTTGAACTACTTGTGATTGTTGGTGGCTGTTGTAAGGCAGTTGCGCAAATTCCTCTAGATCACTGCAAAGTGACGCCACTTTTTCGTGTAATCTATCATCGAGTAAGGCACTGGGATCGTGTTCGTATTCTTCAATTACAGCATCGTGAAGAGTTTTTTTAAGCGTCTCAAACGTATTTAAATTTGTTTCGAGTGGTTCTGTTTTGCTTGATAAATTAAACATAACACCTCACTTAGCAACATAAACTGCTTGATTTTTAACGCCTTTAACAACTTCTATTGTGCGGCTAGTTTGTAGTTGAGAGAAGTTTTGTAAGCGCCCTTGCTCTATGTCGTAAGCGCTGTGCACTATTATTGATACTTTATCTTGGCTATCAATGGCTGCTAGTGAATATACATCTTTAGGAAGCACAGCGAGTACAAGAGATACACCTGCGCTGCTAGTTGTTTCTTTTTTGCCTAGACTATCCATTACACCGCTTTTTTGAGCTTGTGTTTTTGGTCCTTTTGAAATACCAATGAGTTGTACATCACGCGCTACGGTTCTAACAAGGCGGTTTGTTTTGGCAACAATGTCTAATCTATCGCCTTTATGAACACGTGATAAAGGGATGTCTAAGGTCGTTAGTTTTAATGTGTAGAGTACTCTGCCTGCTGGAATCGCCTCTGATAAATTTTGACTCTTAACCTGAATAAAGTCAGTTTCAAATAATGGCTGCTTATCTATTTTGTTTGTTGCTAACTGCTTACCAATAAAGGCACGAGGATTTTGAATACTCAGCGCCATATTAGAGTAGTTACTCGGGTCTATCTCTTTTTGTGCAATATCGTGCACGCTAATCACTTGCCCGGCCGACATATTTTTATTTACGACCCATGCTGTGATCAAGTCTTGATCATTTGCTTGCCTAATCCCAAGTGCTGAGGCCAACATGCCAGAGGTGATAAGTAATGTGAGAGCAGCGGTTGTTGCGCCTTTATTATTTTTACTTTTCATGATTTCCTCCTGACAAATTTCACTGCCACACAGCTGTGGCAGTGTACTTTAGGTCGACTTAGACTAATTACCTTGCGAACCACCTGCTGCTGTTCGAGTTGCAGCATCACCACTTGGCGTTGCACTAATAAGTGCTGCACTTTCACTGAAGTCTGAGGCAACAAAGGTGAACGAACTACCATCACCTGCGTATACATCAACAGAATCAACAAAACCTGAGCCAGAAATTTCTGCAGTGCCTTCGGCGTTGATCATGCCATCAAACACATAGCTTTGATCTAAAGAACCAATGGCTTCAGCCACATCCTCCAGCTCACTGGTTACCGAATCTCGTAAAGTTGATAAACCAATTACCAGGGCTGCAACCATTGAAGTTGATAGAATAATTAACTCAGATGTAAGTACGAAACCTTGTTGTTTCTTTGCGTTTAAGTTGCTTTTCATAGTTTTCATAATGATCACCTTAAATGTGTTAGAGCTTATGCCCACAATACATATAGCGAGGACCGTGCCATTTATTTTAACATTTAAAATCAACACCTTAAACAATATACTAAAGTAACCTCTTTGATTCTGCGTGTTATGATTCGCATTTTGCAAATCATAATTAAAGACTGGATGAGCACATGCAAAAGGTGAAAAAAAAGCAAATTTTTAACGTGAATTTCTTAAAAAAATTTTCTTTGGTATTAACGTTTTTGAGACTATTAACGCTAGGTTTATAGCACTGAGATGCATGTTAAAGGCTAGCGTTTAGTTTATCTAATTAGAGGTAATTTTAGGTGGGGGTTACAAATAAAAGCGGTGTAATAAGGCTAACAAAAAAGGCCTTGCGGCCTTATTAATTACAATTACCGAGTACCGAAAGCTTGGCATAGCGGACTGTTGCTTGTTTATATTGTGGGTTATGACTCATTGCTTGATTATAGTAATGACAAGCAAGTGAGTTATCGGGTGATGCCTCAGCTATCAGTCCCTTGTGGTAATAATAAAGGCTTTTATGCGTACCAAATTTATAGGCAAGATCTAAATAGTTAGCAGCCATAACATAGCGCCCTTGTGAATAATAAATTGCTGCCATTTGTAGATAAGGCGACGCTTTAGTACCAAATTCATCGATAGCATATTGGGCAATTTGTTTGGCTATGGCCAAATTACCTTGCTCGGTAGCAAGCGTAATAGCTAAAGACAGCGAATTTAACGGAGGATTAGGTAAATTCAATAGCTTATCGGTAATTGGCTGAGCTTGATCAGCGCGCCCGCTTTTGTATAGCGCATAGGCGGTGAGAGATAAAATAGCTTTATCGTTTGGGTGTTCTAGCATTAACTGATTAAGGGAATGTACAAGTGATAAACAGTTAGCAGCGCGTGGGCCCTCGCATGTTAGGGCGGTATCATGTAAATCATACTTGGTAACAACATCACTCAACGCTGTGTGAGGGTTTACACTCGGTACATAGTCAATATGCGCACAACCTGTTAAACAGATTAAAATAAATATATAGATATTTCTCATAACCCTTGCTCCTGTATAAAATCACTCATTTGGCTGTCTAAATCAACACTCTGCCACACCCGAAGCGTATTTACTGGCTCTCGTACTAAATTTGGTGTGACCACAATAATCAGCTCTCTATTGTTTTCACTGTTACTGGTTGCTTCACTTAATTTACCAAATAAGCTATTACCATTTGTGTTTGGTACAAAGTCGTGGCTTGCGTTATTGTCTGTGCTTATCAATCCACCAATAATTAAGGGTTGTCCATCTTGCAAACGAGTTGACGTTTGCATACTGCGAGTATTAAAAGCACTGCTATTTAAACTACTGCCTGTGCTTTGTGCTATTTCAGCAGTGAGTGTTGTATCAGGTAGCGAAATAACGGGGTTTAAATCAAGGGTGATACGGTCTTTATCGTCAACTAAGGCGCGTACGTTTAATTCTACCCCAAAGGATTTGAATTCAGTGCCACTGAATACCGAGCCACTATTGCCTTGTTGCCCACTGGTAACCCCAGATGGACTATAACTGGTGGGTACCGGCACCTCACCGCCTACTTTAAATACTGCGCTTTCACCTGCAAGAACCGTTAGTGTAGGACGCGATAATGTTCTAGATATGCCTTCTTGCTCTAGTAGAGAAAACAACATATCAATGGCAAATTGTGAGGTAGATAACTGTAAATTGTTAGTCAATTGTCCACCAATGAGTTGCAATGCATTTTCAATCGACGCTGAGCCAGACTCTCGTGATTTCATGCCCTCTAAGCCAAATAAGCTTTGCTCATTGTTATAGCCATTGGATAATACACTAATATCGGGACGCCACTGTTTTAATCGTCGCTGATTAACTTCGTACAACTGCACAGATACTCTCACTTGTGGCAAATCTTCGACTTCTATACTCGAAAGTACCCTGCCGTTTGCCACTGAAAGCAACGTTGCCCTAGCTATATTTGAATTAACATTACTGAGAGTTAATCCTGAGTCCTCATCTACCAAGCCGCCAGACTCATTTGCAAGTACTTCTATGCTGCTTGTGTCATTTTGCGCAGTGTTGTTGGTCAGCGCATTTGGATTAAGTGCTGAAGATGGCGTTTGGCTTAGTTGTTCTGGTTCAAATAACTTACTAATGGTATTGAGTAAACGGACTAACTCGATTTGATTTTTTACCGATCCGCTAAGCATAAACACATCGCTTTGATCGTTTGATAGCTCGTCCACTGAAATACGCTCTACATTGACCTTATCAGCCCCCATAGACTTTAAAACTTGTGCTATGCGCTCTTCTTTTGGTTTTGGTGCTTGAGTGACTTTAATAAGATTGATAATAGCCACCTTATTTGAGCTTTGTCCCAAGCCATTGTTTAAATTTCCCATGCCCTGTAAGCGCTGTGCGAGTGAATTGAACATTCCTTGATTCGGTGCAGAGGTAATAACAGGTTGAGATGATTGCGAGCTTGTTGCGTATAAATAGTTTTTTGCAGCTTCATGTGCAGCATGGCGATAATTTAAAGTAGGTACCTCACCGCGCAGTACAACGGCATGCCTGTCAGGAGCGATCGTCAAAGCTAAATTAGGGTGAATATCATTAAGGGCATTTTCAAGTACGCTGTAGTCTTCGGTTACACCGAGCAAAAATGTTTCTGATGAATTGTCGTCGTACCACACCATCATTGATGTGCGGCCTAACTTTTTAGCTAAAATTAATAACTCCCGCCCATTCACTACATTTACATCTAATGTGGCCTCATGCCCTAATGCAACACGGGCTATATCGCGGTTGAATACAAAGCGGGTATGTGTCCATTTAACTAAATGTGTTACTTTTTTAACTCTATCTCCATTGGCGTTTTCTATGTAATCCAAGTTACTTTGTTTGGAGTACGCACTAAACGATAAGAAAATAAGTATAAAAACAATCGATTTAAACATATGCTCGTCCTCAAGTATGCTTTGCTATAGCAGAGCAAGTTTAAGACCAGTAAAGTTTTTTATTTAAATTCAATAAATTAAAGAGGGTTAGAGGAGCTAGTAAGGTGTATTTAGTATTTTGATTTGCAAAATGCAAATGAAGATAAGAGTGTAGGCACAAAGCGCGGCTTTGTGCCTATATGCATTAATGCAGCGCGGCTGTAAAAGGAATGTTTTTACAAATTTCGGCTTCTGCAACGAGTAGCTCTTCCAGTCGAGTATCAACCTCTTCTTTATCAAAGTATTCGTATGCAAGCTCAACAAATAAGTTTTTATGTTTTTCTTCTGATTTAGCAATCGCCACATAAAAGTCTTTTTCTTTACCCTCTGGCAAAGCTTGTGCAACGAGAGAGAAACGCTCATGCCCACGTGCTTCAATCACACCGCCAACCAGTAATCTATCCATTAAAAATCCATCGCGGCCATGTCTAAATAACGCGCGAATTTGCTTTATGTAGGGATCTTTTTTGTCATCACCTAAAGTGGTATTACGATCCGTAAGGAGTTTTAGCACTTGTTTAAAGTGAATTAACTCCTCTAGCGCCAAATCTGTCATCGCTTTTACCAGTTTACGTTTATCTGGGTAATGAGAGAGCATAGATACGGCCATGCCCGATGCTTTTTTTTCAGCAGCGGCGTGATCTTGTAAAAATGTATTAAAGTCGGCTAAAACCGCTTCAGTCCACTCAAAGGGGGTGTTGTATTTTAATTCAAACATTTTTTGTACTACTTAAAAAATAATGCGGGGATTTTAGCGTATTTAATAGTAAAAATCTTGCAAGCTAGAGCAAAATTAAAGCATATAAGGTAAATGCTTATCTATGCGCCCTTTTGCTGTCGAGTCGATTTTTAGCGGGTGTTTTATATCGTTCCAGGCCGTGACTTTGCCACCCATATTCATTTTTTCAAAATCGGTGCAATGTGTTTCTATCCCTAAAAACATTTTAAGGGCATTAAAGCTGTGTGGCTTTGCTATATCGATTTCTAAAAAATCATCGCTGCGGTGTTTAAAATAGTCACGCGCCTGAGATAAATGTGTGTTGTAACACTTAGCTAAATACTCATCTTGATTAATATTTTCAATTGATAGGTTTTTAAATGTATTTAAATAACAACGTTTTATATGAATATTAAAGCCGCCGTCTGTACGCGTTAAATTAGTATGCATACGCAGTAATAATTGCCTAATTGAGGCAATCCATGGGGCTTTTTCACGTGCTAAATAAATAAACTTTGCACCGGGATAATGCTTATCGAGTACTTGATAGTCATTAAAAATTGGAGTGTCGGCGATTGCTTTTGCATTTTCAAAACAATGCGTAGTGTAAGCTGTATGCGCAGTGGTAATGCCAAACTCTAAAAAAGCATTGCAAACACTTGTTGTGCCCGTTCGTGGCAGGCCTATGATAAATATTTTACTCATATACTAATTACTTAGCTATTGCGTGTTATTAGCAATAATAAGGCGGATATTATTATCACTAAAAAAGTGGCAATGGTGCCAATTTGACGATACTTGAGGTTATTTTCGACTATGCCTAAATTATGAAATACACGCCCCACTAATAATGCACCACCGAGTAGGTTACAGTAATGACTTGCAAGGCCTTGATATTCTGCTAAAAAAAGTAAAATAACGGCAAAGGGTACATACTCCATAAAGTTAGCATGGGCACGTATTGCACGTTGCAATTGAGGGTTGGCATTATCGCCAAGTGATACTTGCTCACTGCGACGAATTTTTATTACGTTATAACTCAAATAAATAAAGTAAAACGCTAAAAGCGCCGCATACGTTGAAACTATCACATTGATATCCTAATTTATTTTTTTGTAATAATACCATAGTTTTGCAAAATCATAAGTTTACTAAGGAACTATGCTACAGTGTGAGATGTTGAAGTTTTTATCGTATAAAAAAGGAATCTATGTTTACACCTCGTAAAGTAGCCGATCGTTACCGTGAAATGATCAACAGTATTGGTTTTTATCCGTCAATGTTCTCTATTGGTTTTTTACTTTTTGCTGTACTTACTATGTCGCTTGAGTATGTTGCCCCCGTAGAGCAACTAAAGTCGTTTATGTCGGTGGTGCTTGTAGATAGCGCTGAAAATGCCCGTACTATTTTGAGCACCTTAGCGGGCAGTATTATTTCGCTGACGGTGTTTAGCTTTTCTATGGTGATGGTGGTGTTAAACTCGGCGAGTGCTAGCTTGTCTCCGCGTGTGGTACCCGGCCTTATTACTCGCAAATCGCATCAAATGGTATTGGGCTTTTATTTAGGTAGCATAATTTACTCCATTATTATGCTTATAAATATTAATAAGCTTGAAGGCGGCGATACCGCTATTCCATCACTTGGGGTGTTACTTTCTTTGCTGTTTGGCTTAGTGTCACTGGGGTTATTTGTATTTTTTATTCACTCAATATCTAGAGCTATTCAAGTAGATAATGTACTTAATGGCTTATTTGGTCAAACTAAACAAGAGCTTAAAGCCATTGTTGATAGACAGTCAGAAAAGCCATTCACTGACTTTCCTGACTTTACACAATGGCATTCGCTCAGCAGTAACACCGAAGGCTACTATAAAGGCGTTCATACCGATAAATTATGCGCCATTTTAGCTGAAGAAAATATTCGGGTGTATATTTCGGTAAACCAAGGCTATTTTACCGTTAAAGGCTACCCGTTTTTAAAATGCGATAAAGACATTTCTAACAACGAAGAACTTGTCGCAAAAATATTAGATTGCTTTATTTTTTACATAGAAGAGTACATTAGTGATCATTATAGGTATGGGTTAACGCAGATTTCTGAAATTGCCGTTAAGGCAATGAGCCCAGGAATTAACGATCCCGGCACTGCGGTTAAATCGATTGATATGCTTAGCATTTTATTAATTGAGCGCCTCTCATTAAACGATACAAATTATTCGTTTAAACACAGCGATAACGCCCCGTTACTCTTTATACACGAAACCAGTTTTGATGAGTTATTGCACGATAACTTTACGCCACTGCGTAATTACGCAAAAAACGATGCGTATGTTATGACGAACGTATTAGAGGCATTTAAAAACATATTGTTTGTCGCACATAAAGATGAAGCTGCCCAAAACAGCCTATTTAATTACTTAGAGGCCATTGTTGATGATATAAATGAGCATGTGAGTAATCAATACGACAGGCAAGAAGTTACAAATATGCTTAATGCGATTGCTCGCATTAGCAAAGCCCAAGGCGATAAATTAGTGGCGCGGTTTGAGCGCCACAACGTTTAGTCTACTCTATAAAGTATACTGCATAGCTCGATGCGGTTACTTTAATTTCGCCAGCATGATACGCATCAGGAACAAAATTTCTCGGTGCGCTATCTGCCATCATCATTGTTTTTTCTGCGCGTGCGTAAGGCTGAGCGGGTATGTTCATAGGACTCAATGATGCTGTGTATAAGCCCTTTAATTCAACGCCGTAATCTGCACTTAACTCTTTTGCCGCTTTACGTGCATCTTTAATGGCTAGCTTTTGCGCCTTTTTGAGCAGCTCTTCATAATTGCTCGCTAAAAATTGAGTATTATTTATTTGGTTAATACCGTTATTTACGAGGTTTTGTAACAGCTGAGGGTATTTGTCGATTTGTGAAAGTTTAACACTTAACGTACGTGATACTCTAAAGCCCTTAAACTCTTGCTCACCAGAGCTTCTGTTGTATTGGCTTTCACGATTAATAGAAATATGCCCTGCGTTAATATTACCGTCTTTAATACCAAGCTCTTTTACTAATTTGATCGCCTTTGCCATGGTTTTATCGGCTTTGTTTTTAGCATCAATTAGATCTTTGTTTATTTCAACTATGCCAACGCTTAGTTGTACGTAGTCAGGCATGGTAGTGATGGTTGCTTCACCTTTAACGTATATGTGAGGCGCATTAGGTGTTGAGATTGCATGCGCATTAGTGCTCATAGCACTTGCAGTAAGTGCACTCGCTAATAATAAAATGTGTGTTTTCATTGCATTATCCATTGTGTTTTTGTTGTCACCATTAAAGAGCCTACGTGGTTAACAATAAATGAACAAACACAAAAAAACAGGCAATTGCCTGTTTTTTGTTAAGGGCTGTAACCCGATGTACAGCCTTATAGCCTTTACGTTACTGCAGGTAATTAAATGCTACAACGTTTATAGTTACGATACTCAGGAAGCCAGTAATTTTTATCAATGGCCGCCCACAAAGCATCATCACTAATTTCAAGAGCGACGCCCTCTTCTATTGCTTTTTTAGCCACTGCAAATGCAATACGTTTACTTAAGGTTTCAATTTCAGTTAGGGCTGGTAATAAACTACCTTTACCGGTGTTTGCTCGTGGTGATGACTCAGCTAGCATTTCGCTCGACATACTCAGCATTGCATCAGTAATGCGTGTTGCTTTTGCAGCAATTACACCCAGGCCAATACCAGGGAAAATATAACTGTTGTTGCACTGTGGAATTGGGAACACTTCACCATTAAATTCAACGGGTTCGAATGGGCTACCTGTTGCAACTAGCGCTTTCCCCTCAGTCCATTTAATAACATCAGCTGGGTGTGCTTCAACCTGTTTAGATGGATTGCTTAATGGGAAAATAATTGGTTGCTCACACCCTGAGTGCATTGCGCGAATCACTTGTTCAGTAAATAAGCCAGGTTGTCCCGATACACCAATTAAAATATCAGGTGCTGCGCAGTGCATTACATCCAATAATGAGGCGTATTCACCACTGTATGTCCAATCACTTAATGCAGCTTGCGGTTGTGCAAGTGCTAATTGGAAATCACGTAAGCCTTGCATGCCTTCAGTAACCAATCCAAAACGATCAACCATAAATACTTGGCTGCGTGCTTGAGCTTCGCTAATACCTTCAAACACCATTTGGCTAATAATTTGCTCTGCTATACCACAGCCTGCAGAGCCAGCACCAACAAATACCACTTTTTGTTCACTGAGCTTTGAGCCCTTAACACGACACGCGGCAAGTAAAGAGCCCACGGTTACTGCTGCAGTACCTTGAATATCATCGTTAAAGCTACAAATTTCGTTACGGTAACGTTTAAGTAGTGGCATAGCGTTTGGCTGAGCAAAGTCTTCAAATTGCAGTAATACATTTGGCCAGCGACGTTTAACCGCTTTAATAAATAAATCTAAAAACTCATCGTATTCGTCTTGTGCAATACGCTTATGACGCGCACCCATGTACATTGGGTCGTTCAATAGTTTTTCGTTATTGGTACCTACATCTAGCATTACAGGTAACGTATATGCTGGGCTAATACCACCACACGCTGTGTAAAGTGATAATTTACCAATTGGGATCCCCATGCCACCAATGCCCTGATCGCCTAATCCTAAAATACGCTCGCCATCGGTAACGACTATCACTTTTACTTTGCCTTTAGTGGCATTTCGTAAAATATCATCAATTTGATAGCGATCCTCATAAGAGATAAATAAACCACGGGCGCTGCGGTATATATCTGAGAATTTTTCACAGGCATCACCAACCGTTGGCGTGTAAATAATAGGCATCATTTCTTCAAGATGATCACGCACTAAACGGTAGTAAAGTGTTTCGTTGTTATCTTGAATGGCTCTTAAATAAATATGTTTATTTAAGTTATCGTTAAAGCTTGAATACTGCTGATAACAACGCTCTACCTGTTCTTCAATGGTTTCAAAACGAGGCGGAAGTAAACCCGCAAGATTAAAGTTTTCACGCTCTTTTTTACTAAATGCACTGCCTTTGTTTAAAAGCGGCGTTTCAATTAGGCCAGGGCCAGAGTAAGGAATATAAAGGTAATTAGGATCAGTATTAGTTGTCATATTTCCAGGCTTTAACGGAGTCTTAAGTTATGATCTGCCATTATCATTGTAAAAGGTTAAATTGCAATGACAATTAAGCTTGTCAGACCATTGAGAGAAAACACATGCAGGCCTCACTGCCTGCATGGCTATTATACATAAATTAAAATTTGATAGTGGCGTTTTTGTCAGTTAAATCCGACAAAGCAATCCCTTCACGACGCGGATCGGCACCGCCGTACAATTTACTGTTTCTAACCTCTACGGCATGTAGGCCGGAGTTTAAATCAAGCACACGCACATTATGGCCACGTTTAGTTAATTGTGGTGCAATGGTTTCAAGTGCAGTGCCTTTTTCTAGGCTAGTATAATCGTTACGATTGGTCGTTCTTGGCAGATTTATTGCCTCTTGTGCGGATAAATCCCAATCCAGTACACCAATAACCACTTGCGCTACGTAGTCTATAATGCGGCTGCCACCTGGCGAGCCAACCACTAAACGTAAACTACCATCGTTGTTAAACACCATGACCGGCGACATAGAGCTGCGTGGGCGTTTACCTGCTTCAACGCGGTTAGCCACGAGTTTACCATCGATACGTGGTGAAAGTGCAAAATCGGTTAATTGGTTATTTAAAATAAAACCATTGACCATCACTGTTGAGCCAAACGCCATTTCAATTGAGCTGGTCATTGATACCGCATTACCAAAGCTATCAACAATGGATACGTGTGATGTAGAGGGTAGCTCATAAGAGTCATCTTCGGCGTAGCTTAAGTAACCCACTGGGTTGCCTGCGGCTGCTTTTGTGTCTTTTTCAGTAATAAGCTTAGCGCGTGATGCAATGTACTTTTTATCTAAAAGCTCTTTTGTTGGCACTTGCGTAAAGTCTGGGTCGCCCATGTACATATCACGATCGGCAAATGCAATGCGTGAAGCTTGGCTAAAGTAATGTATAGCTTCTTCGCTGTTAGGCTTAAGCGCGCTCATATCTTTGTGTTCAAGCAAGCCTAAAATTTGCAAAACTGCCACACCGCCACTACTTGGTGGGGCCATTGAGCACACATTATAAGCGCGGTATTCAATACATACTGCATCACGTTGCTTACTTTTATAGTTCGCTAAATCTGACTCGCTTAATGTACCCGGCGCAATTTTTGAATTTTGCACCGCATTTACCATTTTCTTCGCGTTATCGCCTTTATAAAATGCATCAATGCCCTGTTTAGCTATGTCTTTGTATAAATTTGCTAAGGGCTGGTTTTTTTTAATAGTACCCGCTTTAATTAGTTCGCCATTAGGGTAAAAATACTCATTAATCACCGGCATAGTCATTACACCAGGGTTTAATTGTCGTGCCAATAAACCGTGTAAACGTGGCGACACCTCAAAGCCTTGCTCAGCAAGTTTAATAGCGGGTTTAAACAACTCGCTCCACGCAAGTTTGCCGTACTGTTTATGCGCATTGGCAAACGCATGTAAAATCCCTGGCACACCGACCGAGCGACCACCAACTACAGCCTCTATCCATTTTACGGCTTTGCCGTGCTTATCTAAAAATAGGTTTTCATCTGCATTTTGAGGGGCTGTTTCACGCCCATCAAAACTAGTTAGTTTATTATCGGCTTTGTTGTAGTACATCATAAATGTACCCCCACCAATGCCTGATGATTGTGGTTCTACTAAGGTCAGCACTAATTGCGTTGCAATGGCCGCATCAACTGCGCTGCCGCCTTTAGCTAAAATCTGTTGCCCCGCTTGTGAGGCATAAGGGTTGGCTGCGGCCACCATATATTGCTCACCGCTTACTAATTGTTTTTGTACAATTGATGTGGTGGCTTCTGGTTCGCGAATTTCTACTTTTGCAGGCTCTTTGGCTATTGTTGGCAGCGTTACTGCAAACAGGCCAATGGTAAATAATGACTTAAGTTTAAAATGCATAAAAATACTAAAAACACTTAATTACATAGTTGTAATTGGCATCTTAAAGTTAAACGGGCACAATATGCAAAAATTTTGACTAAAAAAATATAATAAAATGCTGAATTTACCACTCCAACTTCGTTATTTACTTCCTCCCCTATTTTTGATTATTTTTAGCATTATTTTTGCTGCATTTGATTTAAATTATTTACTTGAATTTAACCGAGCTTTAATTGAAAACGGAGAAGTTTGGCGAGTGTTTAGCAGTCAATTTGTTCATGCTAATTGGGCACATTTAGGGTTAAATGCATTAGGTGTATTTTTAATTTGGTTACTGCATGGCGAATATACAAATCCAGCACGTTATGCCTTTAATACGTGTTTTTTAGCTCTATGGTGTGGGCTCGGCGTATTATGGTTTTGCCCCTCTATATTTATATACACAGGGCTTAGCGCACTTTTGCATGGTGTCATTATTTGGGGGGCGGTGAAAGATATTACCTTAGGTCTTAAATCTGGCTATTTGCTATATGTAGGTGTGTGGATAAAAATAATGATGGAGCAAGTTAGTGGCCCCGATGCCAGTATTGGCCAATTAATTAATTCAACCGTAGCCATTGATGCGCACTTAATTGGCGCGTTAGGCGGCATGGTACTTGCTGCTCCTTTACTACTAAAGTATTTAAAAAATAAAAACGCCACTTAATTTAGTGGCGTTTTTTTAACTCATTTTAAAGTGTTTCTTTAAATAGTTTGTAAATACGGCGGTATTCATCTAACCAGCTCGATGGCTGTACAAAGCCATGTGGCTCAACTGGGAAGATAGCCGTTTCAAAGTTTTGCTTTTCAAGCTCAATTAAACGCTGCACTAAACGCACTGAGTCTTGAAAAAACACGTTATCGTCAACCATAGGCGCGTTAATTAATAAGCGCTTATTTAAACCCTCAGCATAATAAATTGGTGAGCTTCTCTCGTACGCAATCGGGTCTACATCTGGGTGGTTTAATATATTTGCTGTGTACGCCGTATTATAATGCGCCCAATCGGTTACTGGGCGAAGTGCTGCGCCAGACTGGAATAACTCTGGGGCTGTAAATAGCGCCATAAAAGTCATAAACCCGCCGTATGAACCACCGTAAGTGCCTACTGCGTTAGTATCTACATTGGCGTTTTTTACCATCCATTTTACGCCATCTGCTAAATCTTGCGTTTCAGGTGTACCCATTTGACGATAAATTGCAGTACGCCAATCGCGGCCATAGCCTTTAGAAGCGCGGTAATCCATATCCATCACTATGTAACCTTCATCAGCGAGTAATGAATGAAACATAAACTCACGAAAATACACAGACCAACCCATGTGTGAGTTTTGTAAGTACCCTGCTCCGTGGTTAAAAATAACCGCTTTGCGCTTTTTACCGGTTTCACCTTCTACATAGTCACTTGGGTAATACACTTTTGCGTAAATTGGCTGGTCGGTATGACTCGATGGCACAGCCACAATTTTAGGTGCGGTGAGCTTTTTAGCTAAAAACTCCTCCGATACCGTGTAAGTTAAACGTGTTGCCTGCGTATTGGCTTTCGCATCGGCAACATAAAGCTCTGTTGGCATGGTAATTTTAGAATGCTTAAGCAGTAACTTACTTTCATCAGGGCTCAATGTGTAGTCGGTCATACCGTTTAGGTCAGTCACTTGCTCGTTTTTACCTGTTTGTGGGTTAACACGGTAAATTTCGTAAAGACCTGGGTGCTCTACGTTTGCCTTGTAATAAATAGCGCTATTATCATGGGTTAACGTAATGTCCGATACTTCATACTGACCACTTGTTAAAGCGGTTGCTTTGCCATTAAGCGGTTTTTTGTAAAGCTGGCTATAGCCCGATTCTTCAGAAAGGTAATATAAAGTATTTGAATTATGTAACCAGCCAAAGTTGTTAAACGCGTAGGCTATCCAAGCATCATCATGTAGGCGGTGCTGAGAAACCAGCTTATTATTTTCAAAATCGACTGTGGCTATCCAACGGTCTTTATTATCCCAAGCTTCAAGCATAATGGCCACTTGCGTACCATCATCATTCCAAAGCACTGCACTTTGGTTCAAACCCCAGTCCATTATTAGATTAATACCACGTGGTGACTTTTTAGATTTATACGTTTTATCATCACGTGCATAGTTTTCTTTTTTAACATCAGCTAAAACGTCTTCATCAAAACCTGGTAGTGTATTAAAGCTCAAAGGTGTTTGTGTTTTATCCGCTAAGTTTATGTAAATAAGCTCTGATGTTTGCTCTTTTGCATCAGCCACTCGACGGCGCACTTTTTTAGGCTCAATCGTACCATCATTTGTAATGTAGTTTGGCATTATGTCGCTTTGACCACGCCACGACTGTTGTTTTTGTACAACTACAAGTAAGGCATCGCCATTTGGCGAAAGTTGCGCCTCTTTAATAACGTTACCTTCACCTAAGTAATAAGCGGTGTTTGCAATAGAGCTATTCTGCGTTTTAATTTGCTCATTTCGTGTTTGCGCGTCTTGCTTATTTTTATGTTGCAGCGCGACAAACTCAATCAGTTTATGTTGCTCTTTTGCTATGTAAGTGCTTGGCTCTTGTAACCCTTTTGGCTTATCGGTCAATTTTAAGTTAGCAAGCTCTGTACTTAGCCCTGTTTTTAAATCTACTTTAAAAAACACATTACCTTGGCGGTACACTAAATCGCCATTATTTAAAAACTGTGGTTTAGACTCATTAGCTGAAGTCGCTGTTATTTGCTTAAGTTCACCCGTTGTTAGGTTTTTAACAAAAACATTGCCTTTAAACGTATAAGCTTGAAGTGTTCTATCTGATGAATAAACAGCTTTAGAAGCACCGACAGTATGCAGCTTATCAAGCGGAACTTGCTGAGCATCTTTACTGTTAATTGGCTGGCTATAAATATCGTTCAGGTTGCTGCCTTGCTGCTTTTGAGCATAAATAATAGTGGCTGAATCACTAGCCCAATACGCATTTTTAGGCTGGTTGCCTATCCAGTCAGGATCGGCCATTGCTTGCTCTAGCGTAATATTTTGCGAGCCTACATCAGCAGGCGTGTTTACAACCACGGCAACGCTCGTTGTTGGTAAAGCGCTTTCTTGCGATGATGAGGTATTCGCGGTAGCACTACAACCTGCAAGCATAATGCTTGAGGTTACAGCAAGCGCTACTAATGTTTTTGATGACGTGAGGTTAAAAATCATAGTGCTTCTGAACGGTTATTATAATTGACCCGTATTTAAGCAGAAGCACTTGAGTTATTGCAATTTTTTAAGATAAACAGCACTTTTATGAGGTAAAGCAGAGTTTACTCTATGGTTAAGTCAAGCCACACTAAGCGGTGATCGCTCGATGCGTTTCTATCTTTAATCAACCTATATTGTTCGCTGTTTTTAGTAGGCCAAAACACCCCGCCATCTTGTATTTTAAACCCATAAGTAGAAGGTAATACATAATCTACTCGTGCCTGCCAGTTAGCAGTAAAGTGCTTAGCGTATGACTGAGTGTATTGCTCTTTAGCACCAGCGCTTTGCGGTATAAATTGCGAATTTATAAGTGGATTTTTTAAAATTTGATTGGTGGTATTAACCCGTGCCTTATCGCCCTCTGGTGCTGCGTTTAAGTCACCTAAAATAACAAAGCGAGAGTTTGCTTTTAATCCGCCTTTTTGGCCGTTATCGTCGTAAATATAGGCTTTATTAGCGACATAATCGGCAATTAACCTAACTTCGTCATGATTACGTTTGCCGTTTCTGTCTTCATCGCCATCGAACACTGGCGGTGTTGGATGCGAGGCAAGTACATGCACTGTTTTATTGTTTACGACAACGGGTACATCCCAAAACGATTTAGAGCTAAGTCTGAGCGCTTGCCATTCTTTCGTGTTATACCAATTCTCTTTTGTTTTAGGGTCTATTGGCATTTGCGCATTGGGCATATCTTTATATTTAAAGGTTTGTAATGTACGCAACTTGTCTAGATTGATTGGGTATTTTGACAAGATAGCCATGCCGTAATGCCCTTCAAAAAAGCCAAAGCCTTGAGCATCACCCATTACTTTCGTTTTTTTACCATTATTGTCTAGGTCAAAATCGGTGGCTAAACCCGTATTTACAGGAGCTATAAAACTATAGGGGTAATCAATAGTTTGTTGGTTATTTTGGCTAACCGTTAAGTAATGTTTTTTAAAGTATTCAATACCTTGTGATTTTGGTATGTAGTCAAACTCGTTTAGCAAAATAATATCAGGGCGAACACGCTGAATTATTTCCGCAACATTTTTTATTTGCTGGTGGTCTGATTTTAGCGCATTAGCGAGCGCATCTGGATTAACCTGTTCACCTTTTGCCGTGTGGTTAGTGGCATCCATACTCACATTAAAGGTGGCAATACGAAGGCTTTGGCTGGCTGTAACATTTAAACTAAATGAAGCAGCAAGGGCTAATGCGCTAGACAGTAATTTATGTTTCATTTTTTTACTTCAAAAAATTAAAAAATAGACTTTACCAGTATAACAGTACGAATACCTATTTTTATGACAAAAAAATACCGGCCAAGGCCGGTATTTAACTAATTTATTACAGCCCTTACTCACTTAGCATAAGTGCAGTAGCAGTTTTTAAAATGCCAGGGTACTCTTGCTCAGGTAGGTAATCGGCAAGTTGCCCAAGCTTATCGGCAAGGTTATTAATGTTATCTGCAGATACATTAATATGCCCCATTTTGCGTCCAGGCTTAGCTGTTTTTCCATACCAGTGGCTAGTTACATCATTAACTTTTAAAACTTCGCTAGGAATACTTGATTGGCCCAGAACGTTGATCATGGCGGTAATATGCTTAAGCTCTGTATTACCGAGTGGTAAACCAGCAACCGCTCGCATGTGGTTTTCAAACTGCGAACAATGGCAGCCTTGCTGGGTCCAGTGCCCTGAGTTATGAACTCGCGGCGCAATCTCGTTAACCAGTAAAGTGCCGTTTACATCAAAAAACTCAATGGCAAGTACGCCAACATAATTAAGCTCGTTGGCAATTTTTGTAAATGCACTATGGGCCTGCTGCCCAATCAGTCTGTTATGTTTACCCGCAATTGATAAAGTAAGCACACCATTGGTGTGCTCGTTTTCTGTAATTGGGTAAATGGCCACATTACCTTGCTTATCGCGTGCACCGATAATAGAGACTTCACGGTCAAACGGGATCATTTTTTCAGCAATAATGCTGTGCGGGGTGTCTTTAGTGCCAGAGGCAATAAAATCAGCCATTTCTGACCAAATTTGCTCTATTTGATCATCTGATTTTAAACGCCACTGCCCTTTACCATCGTACCCTGCTTGGCACGTTTTAATAACCAGCGGTTTGCCTAGGTTTTTAACTGCTAATTCTAAATGCGCTTTTTCTGTGATCAGTTGATATGGCGCACATGCTACGTTTGTTTTATCTAGTAACGCTTTTTCTAATGCACGGTCACCACCGGTTTTTATGGCAGCTTTTCCTGGGTAAAATTTATTACTATTACAGCACAGCGTAAGTACGTCATCTGGGATATGCTCAAACTCAGCGGTAATCGCATCGGCGTCACTAATCGCCTGCTCCAGTGTGGTTGTGTAAATTTCACCGGTTAGCGGATGCATAATTTTTTGACTGCCTACGTCGTACGCAACCACATTTAAATTAAGGGGGGCGCCTGCAAGGCTCATCATTCGCGCAAGTTGGCCGGCACCTAAAATTAAAATTTTCATTTTTACTCTGCAGGATTAGGGTTAGCTAAAATACTCTCGGTTTGCTCTTTACGAAATGCTTCAATTTTTGCAAAAATTTCTGGGTTTTGGCACCCTAAAATTTGCGCTGCAAGCAAGCCTGCGTTGGCAGCCCCTGCCTCGCCAATAGCTAATGTACCGACTGCTACGCCTTTTGGCATTTGGCAAATAGAAAGCAGCGAATCAACACCATTTAACGCTTTCGACTTAACTGGAACACCCAGCACTGGTAGCGAAGTAAATGCTGCTGCCATACCCGGTAAATGCGCTGCGCCGCCAGCGCCTGCAATAATCACTTTTATGCCGCGATCGCTTGCAGAGTTTGCATAATCTGCAAGAAGTTGAGGAGTGCGGTGTGCAGAGACCACTTTTGTTTCGTACTCAATACCAAATTTTTCGAGCATGAGCGCTGCGTGTTCCATGGTTGGCCAATCTGATTTAGAGCCCATAATAATGCCAACAGTCATAAATACTCCTCAGTAATGTATTTTAAAAATAGCGGACTTATGTCCGGTTTTAGGCGGGTATTATACCCAAACAAAGTTTAATTGCGACTCACAAAAACAAAAAAGCCATGTTTAAACATGGCTTCAGATTGACGATAACCCCTGCTTTTTTGCAGGGTTTATTATTTTTGAGCAGCCGAAGGCTGCGATCGCGATATTTTTCGGGTGTTGTTATTATTCTTTGGATTTTATTGCTGATGTGACTTTTCGTGAATTACCCCTTTATGGCGGGGTTTTGGGGCAGTTTTGAGACTTATAATGCTTAATTTCGGTTATGCTGCCTTCATTAACGCCATTTTCTTCATATTCTGACACGCTGCTGCCAACAAACATTGCGCATTGACCTTTTTAATTCCTCTGTATCTACAATAACGGTGGCCGTGATGTTGTTTTGCGTCTGCGAAACTTCTTTCTACTGTTTCACCTCGTCGTTTATAACGTTTTTTACCCCACTCACTTAAGCGAATTTCATTGGCTGCTTCTACACTTGCTTGCCACACATGCCGTGTAACCGCTTTGGTATGATTTTTACTATTCGTGCATCGCGCCCGTACTGGACACTCTTTACATGTCTTTGGAGTTGAATGGTAGTGTCGATAACCTAGTCGATTCGTGGTGTTATAAATCAGCGTTTCGCCTTGCGGGCATGTGTAGGTATCAGTGTCTGCGTCGTAACTGTATTCTCGTTTTGCAAAATAGCCTTTCTTTCTATTTGGCCGTCGATAGCCCAAGACACCAATGAGTTGTCGCTCTTCTAAGTTATGACACACTGCGGCTGTAAAGTACCCTGCATCTAACCCAACCGCGATGGGGTTGAGTTCAAACGTATCAAGCACACGGTCTAAGCGTTGTATGATTGGTTGACTATCATGAACATTACCTGCTGTGGCATGTGTATCAACGATAATACCATGCCTGCCATCCACAACCCGATGGTCTAAATAGAAGAAGCCTTTGGGCTTTTCATCACGCACCATAAACCCACGGTCTGGGTCGGTTCGACTTATTTTGGTGGGTTTTGTACAAGGCTCCTTTTCCTCATACTTCAGGGGCTTTTTTCCTTCGGCTTCCCTGTCCTTTATCACCGCTTCATTAAGCTGCTCAACATATACAGAGGGACTGACTTTTAAGTCTTCAATATCGTAGCGGCGCTTATTCGCATTGGCTTTTAAATGGGTGCTATCTGCAAATAAACTGTGCCCACCAATGAGTTTTTGCTTCATAGCTTGACGCACGATGTTGTCAAAGATAGATTGATAAATATCGCTGTCTTTAAAACGTTTCACACGGTTTTGGCTTAGTGTCGAGTGATGAATTACGTCATCGGTGAGCCCAAGGCCTAAGAACCAGCGGTACGCAACATTCACTTGCACTTCTTTAATAAGGCGGCGCTCGCTTTGAATACCAAACAAGTAACCTAAGAAGAGGTATTTAAAAAAGCGGACAGTGTCTACGGCTGGACGACCATTATTTTTACAATATAAGTGAGCGACTTCATCACGAATGAATTCAAAGTCGATTGCTAAGTCTACGAGTCGAACTAAATGGTCTTGTGGAACAAGCTGATCGATTGCGACCATTTCTAATTCATGTTGTTGCGGGGTTTTATCTCTAAGCATAATGAACTCTCCTAATTCACTCTGCTTATTAGATCAAAGGGCTCGATCTGTGTCTAGCCCTTTTTCAACAGTCTGAAGCCATGTTTAAACATGGCTTTTAAAAGGTGCTAGGTGAAAAAGGTTTATACCTCTTTACTTGCTAGGTACTCACTATAGGTACCTCTAAAGTCTATCACTTGGCCGTCTTTTATTTCCCATATGCGCGTTGCAATCGATGATACAAATTGGCGGTCGTGTGATACAAATAATAATGTGCCTTCATAAGCTTCTAATGCAAGGTTTAATGCCTCGATAGATTCCATATCCATGTGGTTAGTTGGCTCATCCATTAACAATATATTTGGTTTATGCATCATAATTTTACCAAATAACATACGGCCTTGTTCACCACCAGAAATAACATTAACTGACTTTTTAATATCGTTTTGTGAAAACAGCATACGGCCTAAAAAGCTACGAACAACTTGCTCGTCGTCACCTTCTTGTTGCCATTGCTCCATCCACTCAAATAAGTTCATGTCTTTTTCGAACTCGTCGGCATGATCTTGCGCGTAATAACCAATATTCGCGTTTTCAGACCATTTAAACTCACCTGACTTAGGAGCTAAACGCCCTGCAAGCGTGTTAAGTAGTGTTGTTTTACCCACACCATTTTCACCAATGATCGCAATACGTTCACCTACTTCCACTAAGCCCTCTAAATTAGAGAATAAGGTATTTTCTTCAAAACCCTGACTAAGATTGCTCAGCTCTAATGCATTACGGAACAACTGTTTTTCTTGTTCAAAACGAATAAATGGCGATTGGCGAGAAGAGGCTTTCACTTCTTCTAAGTGTATTTTATCAATCTGTTTGGCACGAGATGTTGCTTGTTTAGCTTTTGATGCATTTGCAGAAAAGCGTGACACAAACTGTTGTAGTTCAGCAATTTGGCTTTTCTTTTTAGCATTTTCACTTAATAGGCGCTCACGCGCTTGGGTTGCTGCAAACATGTACTCATCGTAGTTACCTGGATAAATACGAAGCTCGCCGTAATCAATGTCAGCCATGTGCGTACATACTGAGTTTAAAAAGTGACGGTCATGCGAGATTATGATCATGGTACAATCGCGTTGATTAAGCACATCTTCTAACCACTTAATGGTGTAAATATCCAAGTTATTGGTAGGCTCATCAAGTAGCATAATATCAGGGTCAGAAAACAGGATTTGTGCAAGTAATACACGTAGTTTGAAGCCAGGTGCAATTTCTGACATTGGACCGTAATGCTGCTCAGTACCAATGCCTACGCCTAGTAAAAGCTCACCGGCTTTAGCCTCAGCTGAATAGCCGTCCATTTCTGCAAATTCAGTTTCTAAATCGGCTACTTTCATGCCGTCTTCTTCACTCATCTCTGGTAATGAGTAAATACGGTCACGCTCTTGTTTAATATCCCATAATTCTTTATGGCCCATGATCACAGTATCAATTACAGAGTATTGTTCGTAAGCAAACTGGTCTTGGTTTAGTTTAGCCACGCGTTCATTTGGATCTGTACTTACGTTACCCGAAGATGGCTCTAATTCACCACTTAGGATTTTCATAAATGTAGATTTACCACAGCCATTTGCACCAATTAAACCGTAACGGTTTCCTTCGCCAAACTTTGCAGATATGTTTTCAAATAACGGTTTAGCACCAAATTGCATGGTGATGTTAGCTGTACTAATAATAGCGCTACCCTCCAAGGGGACATGATGTATTTAAATTGCGCGCAGTTTAAACTAAATACGGCTTTTTTTCTATGAAAGTTTAAAGTTGAAAAGTGATGAACAGGGCCCTATTTCGCACATTAGACCCATAAAATAGTGACTTGAAAACAGGTGAATGTTTATTCAACTGAAAATAGACTTAGATACGCAGAAGTGTGTTTTTATTTGCGCCATTGTAGGGCTAAAAATACAGTTGATTAAACCGTTTAACTTGATAAGTCGATTGTTTATCGCAAAGCATTTCAAAAAATAGATTTCTGAGTATATGTTTATGATTTAAAATGCCATTTAGAGCATTTGCACTAGTGTTTTATTTTCACTCAACTTGAATTTATCTCATTTAAAAAGTTGTTTACACCTCGTATTTTTAGTGCTTTTTACGTAGTTCTTAATTAAATACCACCAACCTCTTAACAGATAAAAAACACCATTAACGTCCAGTGAATATTTATTCATTTATGCCGTTATTTTTAATGATAATTTTTCACTTTTGAGCCTTTTAGGCCTTTGCTAGTCTTCGTGTCTTCTAAATTTATTGTCACATTTTATATGTTAATACACACAAGGCATCACAAATGATTAAAAACTTTGTAACCCTATTATTAGGAACAAGCATCGTAATTGCACCAACTGCTTCAGCAGTTGAGCTTTATAAAGACGACAAAAATACTATAAAAGTAGGTGGTTACCTTGATGTACGCGTTATTAACACACAAAATCAAACCGAAGTTGTTAATGGTACTTCACGCATCAACTTTGGTTTTACCCGAAAACTAAAAAAAGAGTGGTCTGCACTGGCGCTTGTTGAATGGGGTGTGAACCCTGTTGGCAGCAGCGATATTATTTACAACAACCGCTTTGAATCTATTCAAGATGAGTTTTTATATAACCGTTTAGGTTATGCTGGCTTATCGCACGAAAAATACGGGCAAATTACCATTGGTAAACAATGGGGGGCATGGTACGACGTCGTTTACGGCACCAATAACAGCTTTGTATGGGATGGTAATGCCGCAGGTGTTTACACCTATAATAAAGACGACGGTGCAGTAAATGGTACTGGCCGTGGTGATAAACTTATTCAATACCGTAATAGCTACAACGATTTTAGTTTTGCCGTACAAGCGCAACTTAAAAACAGTGAATTTTATACCTGCGATGTTGACGATATTTCGGAACAAGCCTGTGAAGCCCTTTGGAATACTGGCGACAGTGCAGCACAAGAAGTTGAATTTAACTACACCTTTGGTGGCTCTGTAACTTATAACGCAACTGAAATGCTAACATTAACAGCTGGAATAAACCGCGGTGAATTTGATGTAACGTACGGCGATGGTACAACGCAATCCGTTGAAGATTTAATTTTTGGTGCGGGTGTAATGTGGGGCAGCATAGAAAAACCCGGGTTATACGTTGCGGCTAACATAAATAAAAGTGAAAACCACGATACCGATAACCTAGGGCGCTTAATTAAAGACTCTATTGGTGTAGAAACCTTTATGTCGTATCGCTTTGATAATGATGTACGTCCTTTTGTGGCATATAACATTTTAGATGCAGGTGATGATTATGTTATTCAGCCAAACTTTAACGCCGACCCAAATGATGTGTTTAAACGTCAATTTGCTGTAGTGGGTGTTCATTATTTAATTGATGAGAACACCATTGCCTACGTTGAAGCACGTAAAGATTTTAGTGACTTTGAAAGTGACGATAAAGAACAGCAAGCACAAATGGAAGAGTCAGAAGATGACGGTATTGCGTTTGGTTTTAGATACAAGTTTTAATTTCCCACCATAACAACACACAAAGCCCAGCTATATGCTGGGCTTTTTTATTTTAAACGTTAAATGATGAAAAAATTTAAATGTTTGAATGCGTTAACAATGGCTATTATTTGTTATAACACTTTATAAAAGCTGTGTCCGCTGCGTATAAATAATGCCTATAAGCATGCTTATAAATTCACCCGAAAATTAATGGAGAGAAAATGAGTTCACTCAAAACCGCCGGTAATTTTACTCTACTATGCATTGCCAGCTTAACCATAATGGTTGGCACCCTGTTAGCGCCGGGTTTAGTTACCATTGCTGATGGCTTAGGCATACAAAGCAACAGCGTATTATTAATTACTTTACCTTCTTTAGGTGCGGTCGTGTTTGCCCCCCTAGCCGGAAGATTAATAGACAAGTACGGCGCATACCCTTTACTTATAATAGGTTTATTTTTATACGGATTAGTGGGTGCATGTGCTTACTTTTTACATGGCCCAACCTTAGTATTTATTAATCGTTTTGCATTAGGTGGTATTACAGCAATAGTGATGGCAAGTTGCACCGTATTAATTTCAACGTGGTACAGCGGCGAAGCCCGACTGAATATGATTGCCAAACAAGGTATGGCGATAGAGCTAGGTGGCGTTATATTTTTATTTTTAGGCGGTGTTTTAGCGTCAATGTATTGGGGATTACCCCTTGCTTTATATTTAATTGCTTGGTTATTTTTAGCTATGTTGCTCATGTTTGTCCCCCGTAAGCAGCAATTAAACGGGCAAAATACAGAGCAAACTCAACAAATAAAAAAGAGCCATTCAAACGCATTAACTCTTAAAGGGGTTTATATAATATCAACCCTAGCTATGACCATATTTTTTACCTCTACCGTGCTTTTACCTATTACCTTGCACGCACTAAATTTTAATGAGTCTGAAATAGGCCAACTATTGGCTTTTATATCTTTAATTGCAGTATTTACAGCGGGATTTATGCCTAAAGCAACTAAACGCCTTAGTGAGATAAATGTATTAGCAATCGCATTTTTTGCCTTTGGTTTATCATACCTTTGCTTTATACAATCAAGTACATTGATATTAGTATTAGGCGCGCTATTAATTGGTATTGGCTTTGGTTTTAGTATTCCGCTTTTAAACCACATGACCGTAGAGCTAAGCCCTGAAAATGTTCGCGGACGTAACTTATCGTATTTTACAATGGCGGTGTTCTCCGGCCAGTTTTTTACCTCTTTTATGGAGTACATACCTGGGGGTGAACATAACGTATTTATAATATGCAGTATTTTAAGCGCCGTTGTAGCTATCGCCCTTCTTGTAAAACCTAAAGCGTACTAAGCAGCAATCAATAACCGGTAAAATTATCAAATTAAGTAGCCAATTATCCCCTATTTATTGGCTACTTTTATTCATGCTCACTCTTTAGCTAAGTTTCCTACAAAACGATAATTTAGTATGATGTGTTCTTTTAGCATGAAGCCACCAGCTAATCTATATTAATTGCATTAAGAGTTTATAAAGATGGTGAAAATATACTTAAATGGCAAAGTAATTAAAAAGATTATCGCTGATCACAAATGCGTAAGGATGGTTAAAAGCAATAACAGTGAGTTTGGTATATGTCTATATGTACTGATGGCATTCTAACTCAAGAGTTAAGAACTGTATATAAATACAGTTATCGTTTGAGGCTATCTACCTATTTTTAATAAATGTACTATAACCAGCTAACCCCTTTGATACACTTAGTGTTGGATTATCTGAATGTTCAGCACCTTCGTTTATAGCGCTTTGCCACACAAGGTTGTTATTAGGGTTTGCTATTAAAGCAGACTCTAAATTATCAAACGCTTTTAACATTAACGGATGTTCTGCTCCACCCACAGAAAGGTATAAATAAGTAGGCGACTTAATTTTATTTGCTTGAGTAGTTAAAAATGCTTCTACATTATTAACCACTGTCATATCGTCATACCAAGCCGCTAGGCTAAAAGCAAAGTAGCCATTAAACAGTTCAGGTTTTGTATGCAGTGTATAAAGCACAAAGCTGCCACCTGCCGAAAAACCACTTAATACACGGTTATTACTAAGCTTATATTTTACCGATAAATACGGAAGTAACTCAGTTTCAATAAACGCTAAAAACTTGTCAGCTTCACCATTTGGCTCTATAAGTGTTTCATTTTCTGTGCGCGCTTGTGTATTTACATCTTGGCGAGCATAAGGAGGCACTAAATCGCGATTACGTGTATCTGTAAAAAACAAATTAGGAATAGACACCAATATAGCCTTATCCCCTTTTTCGCTCTTAGCTTGTTTTGTAAGTACTTTATCCCATGTATCTAAATTAAAGTTACCATCGGTTTTAATAATTAACAAATACGCTCTTTTAGGCTCGTAATTAACGGGTAACCTTATAAACACTTTGCGCGACTCATTAAGCACGCTTGAGTTAATTGTTACGTCGGTATAGTGCGATACATAATGGTTGTAATAACGTATGGCTAAAATACCGATAGCAAAAATGACTACGGCTAAACTTAAATTAATAAAATAGTGTTATGTTATTTTTATTGCCATGCGTCATTCCTTTAAATGTTTAGGAGATATTTAATCCAGCGTTACCCACCGCTTAACTTCAAGTGCAGTCATTATCAGCTCTACCGAAAAAGCAGCTAGTATCATCCCCATTACGCGCGTTAAAATA